>Ga0213876_10000108_pt1 | contig 91222 bp, 91 predicted proteins | sample BarmaccomBMRX_R9_FD_160113 | JGI IMG/M metagenome (GOLD analysis project Ga0213876, IMG submission 160113) | Root-associated microbial communities from Barbacenia macrantha in rupestrian grasslands, the National Park of Serra do Cipo, Brazil - RX_R9 | ecosystem: Host-associated > Plants > Roots... | reverse complement strand
TGGTGCTGGCCTCAGACGAGTACGACGAGGCCGACTACATCCGCGACTACGCCGACTTCCTGCGCTGGGACGCCGGCGAGACACCGGTGACGGAAGTGCCCTATCTCGACCTCGCGCGCGGCGCCCAGGCGGTGGGCGCCGAGATAGAGCTGGCCATCCGCCGGGTCGTCAGATCCGGCCGGCTGATCGGGGGCGAGGAGGTCGCCGCCTTCGAGGCCCGCTTCGCCGACTACTGCGGCGCCGACCATGCGGTGGGCGTCGGCAACGGACTGGACGCGCTGGCCCTGACCCTTCGCGCCTGGGGAATCGGGCCCGGCGACGAGGTGATCGTGCCGGCCCACACCTTCATCGCCACGGCGCTGGCGGTGGACGAGGTGGGCGCTGCCCCCGTGCTGACGGACGTCGAGCCCGACACCGGCCTGATGGACATGTCCAAGCTCGCCGGCGCGATCACCGAGCGCACCCGGGCGGTCATCCCCGTTCACCTCTACGGCCATCCGGTCGACATGGACGCCCTTGGCGCGGCCATCGGCGGGCGCGACATCAAGGTGCTGGAGGACGCCTGTCAGGCGCACGGCGCCCGCTACAAGGGACGGCCCTGCGGCGGCCTCGGCCAGGCGGCCGCCTTCAGCTTCTACCCGACCAAGAATCTCGGCGCGCTCGGCGACGGGGGCGCGGTCACCACGGCCGACCCGGCGCTGGCCGAGCGGGTGCGGCTGCTGGGGAGCTATGGCGCGCGGGAGAAGTACCGGCACGAGATCGCCGGCCGCAACTCGCGGCTGGATCCGGTGCAGGCGGCGGCGCTGGGGGTGAAGCTGGAGCGCCTCGATGCTTGGAACGCCCGCCGCGCGGCGCTGGCGCTGCGCTACTTCATGGGGCTTTCCGATCTGCGCAGCCTCTTCCTGCCACCGGTGCGGGGCTGGGCGCGGCCCGTCTGGCACGTTTACCCGATCCGCGTCCCGGACGCCCGCAACGCGCTGCAGGCCTTCCTTGCCACCCGCGGGATAGGGACCAACATCCACTACCCGACCCCCGTCCATCTGCAGCCCTGTTACGCCGGCCGCTGGCGCCAGGGCGACTTCCCCGCCGCCGAGGCCCTGGCCGCCTCGGTGCTGAGCCTGCCTCTTGACGCGACCCACACCGAGCGCGAGATCGACTATGTGGTGGCGCGCATCCGGGAGTTCTTCGGCGCATGAGCGAGCCCGTCCTCGATCTCGCCAGCCTGGAGCTCGACTACGAGGGGTTCCGGCGCCTTGCGCTCGACGCGCGCCTCAGCGCCCACGAGAAGATCGGCTTTCCGCCCGCCTACCGCGAGGGCTTCGAGGCGGCCATCTTCGCCGACATCCTCGCCAAGCTGCCGAGACTGGCCGCCGAGCGCGGCTTGAGGGTCGTCGACGTCGGACCCGGCTGCGCGGGTCTGCCCCGGCGCCTCATCGAGCTCTGCCAGGCGCGGGGCCACACCTTGGTGCTGGCGGACAGTCCGGAGATGCTCGCCCTGCTGCCGGACGCCGCCCACGTGACCCGCAAGTGCGCAGGTCTCTTTCCGAAGAATGCCGGCGAGGTTGGCGCGGCGCTGGGCGGGCCCGCTGATGCGATCCTCTGCTACAGCGTCCTCCACTACATCTACGTCGACTCCAACCTCTTCGATTTCATCGACGCCACCGTCGCCATGCTGGCGCCGCAGGGCCGGGCGCTCATCGGCGACATCCCCAACCACTCCAAGCGCCGGCGCTTCTTCGCCACCGAGCGCGGCCAGGCTTTCCACCGGGCCTTCACCGGCGCCGCCGAGGCCTACGAGATCGCCTACGACACGCCCGCGCCGGGAAAGATCGACGATGCGGTGCTGACGGGCCTCATCCAGCGCGCCCAGGCCGCCGGCTGCGACGCCTACCTGCTGCCTCAGGACGCGGCGCTGCCGATGGCCAACCGGCGCGACGACCTGCTGCTCATCCGGCCCTGATGTCCGCGCCCAAGCCCTTGGTGATCATCGGCAACGGCGAAATCGCCGAGATGGCCTGTGAGTATTTCGCCTACGACAGCCCGCGGGAGGTCGCCGGCTTCGTCATCGGCGCCGAGTACATCAAGGTGCCCAGCCTGCACGGCCGGCCGGTGACGCCGCTGGACGAACTGGCCGTGCGTTATCCGCCCGACGCCTACGACGCCTTCGTCGCTATCGGCGACGGGCAGCTCAACCGCCTGCGCCGGCGTCACGTGGACGGCGTGCGGGCGCTGGGGTACCAGCTCGCCAGCTATGTCAGCTCCAGGGCGTTCGTCTGGCGCAACGTCGAGATCGGCGAGAACTGCTTCATCCTGGAGCACAACGTCCTGCAGGCCTTCACCGCGGTCGGCGACAACGTCACTCTGTGGAGCGGCAACCACATCGGCCACCGCTCGGTGATCGAGGAGGACGTCTTCATGTCCTCACACGTAGTCGTGTCCGGCTTCTGCCGTATCGGGGCCCGCAGCTTCCTGGGCGTCAACGCGGCGGTGGCCCATCAGGTCACGGTGGCGCCCGACAACTTCATCGCCATGGGCGCGGCCGTCGCCGCTTCCACCGAGCCGGACTCCATCTACCAGGGTAATCCGGCCGAGCGGCGGTCGATCTCCGCCAAGCGGTTCTGCCGCGTCCGGGAGTAGGCGTGGAGGTCCGACCGTACCGCCCCGTGGACGCCGAGGCCTGGAACACCTTCAACGCCGGCGCGGTGAACGGCGCGTTCCTTTTCGACCGTCGGTTCATGGACTATCACGCCGACCGCTTCCGCGACGCCTCCCTGGTGGTGGAGGAATCCGGGGCGCCGGTGGCCCTGTTGCCCCTCAACCGGACGGAGGCGGAGGCCTGGTCGCACCAGGGGCTGACCTACGGCGGTTTGATCCACCACGGCCTCGGGACCTCGGCGGTCATGGACGCGCTCGAGGCCTGCGCGAGGCGGCTCGCCGCCGAAGGTGTCCGGCGCCTCGCTTACAAGGCGCTGCCCTGGATCTACCCGCGCATGCCGGCTCAGGGCGACCTCTACTGGCTGTTCCGGCGCGAGGCGGCGCTCATCCGCCGCGACGTCAGCGCCGCCATCGACTACCGGGCCCGGGGGCGGGTGTCCGGACGGAGGGCCCGAGGGGTCCGCAAGGCCGAGAAAGCGGGTCTCGTTTTCGAGCGCTCGCAGGATTGGGCGGGCTTCTGGCGGCTGCTGGAGGCGGTTCTGGCCGAGCGCCATGGCGCCGAGCCGGTCCATTCGCTGGCCGAGATCGAGCGCCTGGCGGACTGCTTCCCGGCCGAGATCGCCCTCCACGCCGCGGTTCGCGACGGCGAGCTGCTCGCCGGCGTGGTGATGTTCGCTTCCGGCCAGGTGGCCCACGCCCAGTACATCGCCGCCGGCGAGGCCGGACGCGAAACCGGCGCGCTGGACGGCCTTTTCGAGCGGCTCATCGCCCTCTACGCCCCGGGCCATCGCTATTTCGACTTCGGGATCTCCAACATCGACCAGGGCCACACCCTGAACGAGGGGCTCATCCGACAGAAGGAGGAGTTCGGCGCCGGCCCCGTCGTCCACGACCACTATCGCGTGGCGCTCTGACCGGGTTCAGAAATCCGCCCTGCGCGAGGAAGCGCTCTCGGCGGCAAGCCTAGCTGGCCGGCCGGCCGCCAGGCGAGGCCGAGGCCGGTGCGGCCGTAGCCGTCGCCGTTGTAGAAGAGAAGCTCGCGCCCCTCGACCACACACGGGGCGCCGAAGCAAGTCATCTGACTCTCCCAGGCCTCGAACGGCGCCGGAATGACCGGCGTGAGGAGCGGGCGTCCCTGGAAGTCGCGCGCGGTCTCCATGAGGCGGTAGCCCTCGCGCGTCCGCACCGACAGCATCAGCCGGCGCGCTCTGCCGGTGGCGTAGGAGACTGGCCGGCCGAACCCGATCTCGCCCGCCGCCGCATCGGGCGCCATCAGCACCTTGCCGGCGCCCTGCCAGTCCCACAGCCGCCCGCTTTCGAGGGTCATGAGGCTGTAGGAGGGGAGGCGCCGCCCGTCCCCGGCTTCTTCGAAGGCGTCGCCGCCGATGTAGAGCAGGCGCCAGCCCTCGCCGCCCCGCTCCACGAAAGGCGCGGTGCGAAACAACCGCTCGCCAGGCCTGGGGGCAAGGAGCGGGGCGCTGGCGCGCGCGAAGCTCGCTCCGCCGTCGTCGGAGAAGGCGACGGCGCCGAAAAGCGTGTAGGGGCTCTCAGGCGGCCCCCGACGCCAGCCGATGTAAAGGAGCGCCAGGCGCCCGTCCGCGTCGAGCGCCTGCGAGGGGTTGACCCCATCGCAGTCGAAGGCGCCCGCCGGGCCCACGTCCAGCACCGGCGAGGGCGAGCGGCCCATCAGGCGGAATGGCGGCGCGGGCTCGAAGTCGGCGAAGAAGATCCGCCCGCGTAGGTCAGCGTCGCAGGAGGCGTAGAAGACGCGGACCCGGTCCCCCGTCACATGAGGGGTCGGCAGCATCACGTGGGTGCGGCTGAGGGGCTCGCCCGACGCCTCGAGCACGCGGCCGAGCTTGCGCCAGGGCCGCGTCACGCCGCGCCGCGCGCTCCGCATAGCGCCCTACCTTCCCACCAGCGATCGAACATCCGGCCGAAAGCGGCCTCCACGCGCCGGGTGAAGCCGGCCTCGTCGCAAAGAGGACCCCCATCGAACGCCGGGCGGACCTGGGAGCGAATGGCGTCGAGGCCTTCGATATCGCGCGCGAGGGCGACGGCCCGGGCGACGAAATCTTCGGGGCTCGAGGCTACGAGGTCGCCAAGGCCGCAGGCTTCCAGGATCGAGCGCGCATAGCGCGCCCCGGTCGTGGCTGCATCCTTGATGAGCACCGGGACCCCGTTGGAGAGGGCGTCCAAGGTGGTGGTCGATCCCGGCGCCGGCCAGGCGTCCAGCATCAGGTCGATGGCCTGGAAGGCCTGCAGGTATGCTTCGCCGCTCGCGTGGCCGGCGAAGACGATCCGCTCGGGGGCGACGCCCCGGGCGGCGAAGCGGGCCTGGGTGGTCCGCTGCAGCACCGGATCGGCGAAATAGCGGTAGCGGAGCAGAAGCCGCGCCTCGGGGGCGCCTCGGAGCACCGCCGCCCAGGCGTCGAGCGTATGACCGCTGAGCTTGGCCGGGTGGTTGAAGGAGCCGAAGGTGACCTGGCCGCTCGCCAGCGCCGGGGTCGGCGCGGGCGCGAGTCGTCCGGGCGCCGGCCGGAAGGCGTTGAACACCGGACCGATCGGCCAGAGCTTCTCGGTGAACAGCGCGCCATCGGCCGGATCGGCATCCTCAGGCCCGGCATGGAGGACGTAATCAATCGCCTCGAGCCCGGTCGTATGGATGAAATTCATCCAGGCAGCCTGCACCGGGGCCGGGCGGCGGGCGAAGAGGGCGATGCGCGAGCCGGCGGAGTGGCCCCAGCAGTCGACCAGCACATCGATCGCGTCCGCGCGGACGAGCGCCGCCGCGTTGGCGTCATCGCGCTCCCCGATCGGGTGGACGTCGATCCAGCCCGGCCAATCGGCGTCGGTGGCCGCGCTGGCGGGATAGAGGGTGACGGCCGCCGCCGCCGGGTCGTGGTTCTCGAGCAGGGGGGCCATGAACTGGGCGAGCTGACAGCCGGCGAATCTCGGCGCGACATAGCCGATCCGAAGCCTGCGACCAGCCCGGGACGGGTTTGAGGCCGGCCCGGCGGCGGGGCCGGCGGCGTAGGCCCTGGCCCAGGCTGAGGCGGCCCGGTGGTGGCGGGCCTCGCCGTCGTCGCAGAGCAGCTGCGGATAGATCATGAACTGGGCGACCGGTGGGGAGGGGAAGGCCTCAGCCGCCAGGCGGAAAGCCTCGCAGGCCTCCTCGGCCCGGCCCTGGTGCTGGAGGGCGAGGGCGTAGCTTAGGAGGCCCGAGGCGTCCACGACGCCGGCCGAAAGCGGCAAGGCCTGGATGGCCGCCGACATCGCCACCAGGCTCTGAGCATAAAGGGCGTCGGCGACCTCGGCCGCGTAGGCCGGCTCGCTCTGGCAGCGTCCGATGTCGGCGCCCATGGCCCGCGCCTGGACGAGGGCGTGCAGGGTTCGCGCGTCGTTCATGGCCGCCGCGGCGCCCGGGTCGCCCAGAGTGAGCTTGGCGCTGGCCAGCCAGTAGCGGGCCTCGAGGTCGGCGGGCGCCGCGCTCGTCGCCTGTTCCAGCAGCGCGGCCGCGGCCCTCGGGTCTCCGGCCAGCAAGGCCGCTCGTCCGGCCGCCAGGGGTGAAGCGGAGGAAGTCGTGTTCATGACCCATCCCTCGGGAGACACGCCAGCCTCGCCGAGCCGACTGAAGCCTTGGTTAACCATGCGCCGCCCCGGGGCGCGCGGGGCCGCGCGGCGGCGGAAGGCACGAGCGAGCGCGAAGTTGAACAAACCGCAGAAAACCGCGCCCATGATGAAGATCTGGTAGGGTTACTGGACCTTAAGTATCTACCCAAATTTAAGTATAAAATTGTGGGTTTTATTAAATGACGCCTGGTTTTATAGGCCTCATCGGCTCTCGACTTATTCGAGATCGCTGGGGAGCCACGAGTGATGCGGCTGGCGCCGGAACATATCGGCGAGCTTTGGTGGTCCGATCTGGCCCTGCATACGGGCCGTTACGCGGTCTTCGCACTGCTCACCTGGGCGGTGCTGTGGGTCGGACTCAAGCGGCCTCTGAGAGGACGGAAGATCCGCGAGGATAACCCTCCGGCCGCCCAGATGGCGCTGGAGTTCCTGATCTCCATGCGCTCGGTGGTGATCTTCGCCACCGCCGCCATGGGGATGGCGCTGCTCTCGGAGGCCGGCGCCTATCCTCTGTCGCGGCTAGCGCGCCATTGGGGACCCGTCTGGTTCTGGACCAGCCTCGTCCTGATGATCATCGGCCACGACGCCTACTACTACTGGAGCCATCGGGCGATGCATCACCCGCGGCTGTTCCAGAAATTCCACCGCCGCCACCACCGCAGCCACAACCCCTCGCCGTTCAGCGCCTACAGCTTCGACCTGCGCGAGGCGGCGCTGATGTCCTCGTTCGTGATCCTCTGGCCCCTCGCGGTTCCCACGCCCTGGCAGGTGGTCACGCTCTTCATCCTGCATCAGATCGCCCGCAACACGCTCGCCCACGCGGGCTACGAGCTGATGCCCGCCAGGGCGAACGGACGGCCGATGTTCGACTGGCTGACCACCACCACCCACCACGACCTCCACCACGCCAGCGGAGGATCGAACTTCGGCCTCTACTTCACCTGGTGGGACCGTTGGATGGGGACCGAGAACCCGGACTACTACGCGGCGTTCGCCCGGGCGGTGCGCCGCCCGCTGGGCCGCCGCCCGGTCCTCCCGGCGACCCCGGCGCCGGCCGCCCCCCTCCGCGGCTGACGCGGGATTGTCAAACCCGCGGCGCAGGCGAACTCTGTCTCCCGGACATGGACGCCGCCCTTCGCTTGGATTCCGACCCGCCGTCGCTGCGGGCGCACGCGGTGCTGCTCGGTGAGCGGGTCAGCCGCGCGGCGCCGGAGGTGGACGGCGCGGTGACGGCCGCGCCGCTGTCGTTCAAGGCGGGCGAGGGCGGTCTCGTCGTCCTCTTCCGGTATGGCGCCGCCGTGCTCTTCGGGCTCAGCGCCCAGGAGGAGGCCGAGACGCTGAACCGGCTCGCCGCCAGGGTGATCGCACCCGAGGCCAGCCCCGAGGTCGAAACTGCCCAGATCGTCGTACGGCCGGGCGAGGAGGAACAGATCACCGCCGCCGGGGCGATCCAGCTCGGTTCGGCCAGTCCGGAGCACCTGCTGATCGTCGCCGACGTCCTGGCCAAGAGCGTCGCGCTCGCCCGCGACGAGCGCCAGGTGGCGGCGGTGTTCGACGCCGTCGAGCCCTTCGCGGCCGGCCTCTCGCAACGGGGACGCTCTCCGGGCGGTCGGACGGCGATCCTGAAGATGATCGGGCGCGCGCTCCTGGTGCAGCACCGGGTGTCCGGGCGGGTGGCGGTGCGGGAAAAGCCGGACACCCTTTGGGACCGGCCGGACCTCGAGCGGCTCTACGGGCGGCTCGAGGACGAATACGAGCTGATCGAGCGGGCCGAGACGTTGGACCGGAAGCTCGGCTTCATCTCGGCCTCCGCTTCGGCGCTCGTGGAGCTCAAGGACGCTGACCGTTCTCTGAGGCTGGAGCTGATCATCGTCATCCTGATCCTGGCCGAGCTCGCGCTCGCCCTCCTGCAAGTCTTTGGGCAGCATCGGTAAACCCTAGCCTTGCCTGCGCCCTTCTCCGACGGCAGTTTGGCGCGCGCTGGGGAAGGATTGACCGATGCCGCATCGACGCCGCCGAATATCCGATCCCCTTGCGCCCGCCGCCCTCGGCGCTGGCCTGGCGCTGGGGCTTTTCGGCCTCGCCGCCGCAAGCCCCACCCATCACGGCGCGCCCAAAGCGCCCGCCCCGGGGCCCGCAGCCAGCGCCGCCGCGGCCCAGGCCAGCGCCCCGACGCCGCCGCCCGAGCCTACCAGCGCGGCCGCCGCGCGCGGCTTCGCGGTGGTCCAGATCGCCACGAACGATCCCAAGCGGCTGATCGCCGACTGGTTCAAACCCAAGCCGGGCCAGCAGTTGGCGACCTCCACGGACATGATCGCGAGCAAGCCGATCGTCACCTTCCTCATCTTCAAGGGATGCGCGCCCGCCGCCGACGGCAACTGCAACGTCACCGCCGACTACGAGGTCACCGACCCCAACGGAAACGCCTACGACCAGACCGAAGAGGCGGCGATCTGGGTCGGCCGGCCGCCGCCGACCGGCGACGGCCTGCAGCTGGCGGCGTCCTCCTACGGCTTTCGGCTCAAGCCCAAGGATCCGCTCGGCGTCTATCGGGTCCGGGTGACCATCGTCGACCACGTGTCCGGGCTGATGCTCCAGACGCAGCAGTCCTTGACCGTCGCGGCCAAGTAGGTGGGCGCCAGCCTTTCGCGATCTGCGAGACCTCGGCCGTGCGAAGCGGGTGGCGGGGCCTGTCAAATCAGGACATGAGTGGCGATCGCCAAAATCTTGCGGAGCTCGAACGATGAAGCTCTGGCCGCTCCTCGCCGCAGCACTCGCCCTCGCCGCCTTTCCAGGCGCCCACGCCCAGACGCTGGGCCAGTCTGACGATTACGTCTGCAACCACGGCGATCCCTCCGACGAGGGAACCAAGCAGGCTTGTGCGAGGCTGCGCGGCGACTCCGAGGCCGCGCAGTTCGACGAGAGCGTCCCGGTGCGGGAGAGGCGGGCGCAAGCGCCGCCCCCAGCGCCGGTCCCGGCGCCGGCGCCGGCCGCCAAGGGCGCCGTTGCGGCCCAGACCCTAGCCCCCGACACGAGCGGATCCGGCGCCCCCGCGCTCACCCAGGCCCGGCCGGCCGCCGCGCCCGTTCCTTCGCTCACCGCCCCGAGCGCCGGCGCGGGACCTTCGGCGCTGGGGGCCGGCCCCCCGGGCGCGGCGCAGGCCCCATCGGCGCGCGTCGCCTCTGCGACGGCGCCTGGTCCGGCGGCCGGGCTCGCCTTGCTCACGATCGGCGGCTGGATCTCGATCGCGGCGGGGACGATCCTCGGCCTGCTCGCCATCGTGCTCTACATCGGCGAGCGTTCCGCCAAGGCCCGCTCCCCGGCCTGAACGGGGGCGGCGCCGGGCCGATAATTTGATCGACCAAGCCCATGGCGCAGCTCCGAGTCGGCAATTATCGTCCCGGCATGGCTATCGAGATGATCGAACTCAAACTCGGAGACCCGCCGCCCAGCAGCGCGGGCGCCGTCATCGTAAGGCAGCTCCCCGGCGGGCTCGGTCAGGTCTGCTTCATGAACCGCCAAGGTCCGGTGGTGGTCTACTCTTCGCAGATCGGCCGGGGCGACGACTTCCAGCAAGCGGTTCGCTGGGCCCTGGACTGGGCCGCCCATCGCCGGATCGAGCGGATCTACGTGGAGGCAGGCCCGGCGCGGGCCGCCTCGGAGGCCGCTTGGTCCGCCGCCTGAGGCGCTCGCCTCAGGCGCCTTCGTGCTCGACGACGAGGTCCGGGTAGATCCGGGTCGACCTCGGAGGCGTCAGGCAGGCGACGCGCCAGGCGGTCTGCATCGCCGCCTCCTGCGAAGGCGCCGAGCCAGAGGCGCAGGCGAATCCCAGCTCGTCCCGTACGGTCCAGCGCCAGGCCTCCCCCGTGCGCCGCACCACGATCGCCTTCATCTCATCCCGCATCGGCTCCGGCTCGCCTTGCCCAGGTTCTCGACGGCCGGAAGCTAGGAGACGACTCAGCCCGCGGGTGCGAAGGTTCCATCAATATTTGGCGACGAGACGATGGCGATGGCGCTATGCCCCCGCTCTTGCACCGCCGCTCGCGGCCCCGGCGGCGCGCCGCCTTGTGCGAGCAGCCCCCGCGGGCCGAACATGGCGCCTCGATCCGCCAGAGGAGACGTCCGTGCCACGCCGACCCTCGCGTCCGGGAGAGGTTCCCTCGGTCTCCTCTCGTCCGGCTGAGCCGCACCCCCCGACGGTGGGCGGCCGCAAGCTGAAGCCGGCGACGCTGATGATGGGCCACGGCTACGACCCGCGGCTCTCGGAGGGCGCACTGAAGCCGCCCATCTTCCTCACCTCCACCTTCGTCTTCGAGAGCGCCGCGGCTGGCAAACGGCACTTCGAGGCGGTTACCGGCCGCCGGCCGGGGGGCGCCGAGGGCCTCGTCTATTCGCGCTTCAACGGACCCGACCAGGAAATCCTCGAGGACCGCCTGAGCGTCTGGGAAGAAGCGGAGTCGGCCCTGAGTTTCTCGAGCGGCATGTCGGCGATCGCCACGGTGCTGCTCTCCCTGGTGAACCCCGGGGACGTGATCGTCCATTCGGCGCCCCTCTACGCCGCCGCCGAGACCCTGATCGCCACGGTGCTCGGGCGCTTCGGGGTCCGCTTCGTGGATTTCCCCGCCGGCGCCGAGCCGGCCGAGATCGAGTCGACGCTGGCGCGGGCCAGGGCCCTGGGTCCGATCGCGCTGATCTACCTGGAGAGCCCCGCCAACCCCACCAACGCCCTGGTCGACGTCGAGGCGGTCAAGGCCGCCCGCGACGCCTTGCCCGGCAAGGCGCGCCCGCCGATCATCATCGACAACACCTTCCTGGGTCCCCTGTGGGCCAAGCCCCTCCAGCAGGGCGCCGACCTCGTGGTCTACTCCCTCACCAAGTACGCGGGCGGGCACAGCGACCTCGTGGCCGGGGGGGCGCTGGGGCCGAAGGCGCTCATCGACAAGGTTCGCACCTTGCGGAACATCATCGGCACGATCCTCGACCCGCATTCGGCCTGGATGCTGCTGCGCAGCCTCGAGACCCTGGAGCTTCGGATGACGCGGGCGGGGGAGAACGCAGCGAAGGTCTGCGCCTTCCTGCGGGGCCACCCGAAGGTCGAGCGGGTAGGGTACCTGGGTTTCCTGGAGCCAGGCGGGCGCCAGGCCGACATCTTCCGCCGCCACTGCGCGGGCGCCGGCTCGACCTTCTCGCTTTACCTGAAGGGCGGCGAACCCCAGGCCTTCGCCTTCCTGGACGCCCTCAAGATCGCCAAGCTCGCCGTGAGCCTCGGCGGGACCGAGACGCTCGCCTCCCATCCGGCGAGCATGACCCACCTTTCAGTCCCGGACGCGCGCAAGGCGCAGCTCGGCATCACCGACAACCTGGTTCGTATCTCGGTCGGAGTGGAGGACGCCGACGACCTGATCGCGGACCTGGACAACGCCCTGCAGGGGGCCTGAGCCGGTCAGGCCGCCGCCCAGCCCGGCGGGGCGAGCTCGAAGCCCTCGAACTCGAAGGCCGGCGCCACCACGCAGGCGACCAGCGTCCAGGCCCCCAGCGGCTCGGCGGACTGCCAACGACGGGCCGGGACGAGCGCCTGCAGGAGGTCGCCGCCCAGCACATCCGGCCCGAGCCGCTGCTCGGTCAGCTCGCCGTCCTGCGCCATGCTCAGCCGCAAGGGGCCGCCGGCGTGGAAGAGCCAGATCTCCGCCGCGTCGATCCGATGCCAGTGGGAGCGCTGGCCCTTCTCGAGGAGGAAGAGGATCGAGCTCGCCGCGCCCCGTCCGGCGCCGGAGCGGTCCCGCCAGGTCTCGCGATACCAGCCGCCCTCGGGGTGCGGCGCTAGGGCGAGCGCCCGGATGATCCCGCCGGCGTCCTCCATTCTGCCGGCCGCCTAGGCCGCCCCGGCCGTCGCCTCGCCTTGCCATGGCCGCTCGTATTTGAAGCTGAGCCGCAGCTTCGTGCGGAAGCTCTCCACCGAGCCGGCTTCGCCGAGCGTGATGTCCTGCTCGACCACCTCGGCGACGCGCAGGTCGCGCAAGGTGAGGGAGGCGGTCTTGATGGCTTCCCTGGCCGCCTCTTCCCAGCTGGTCTTGCTGGTGCCGATCACCTCGGTCACCCGGTATACGGTCATCAGATCCTCCCTAATTCGCCCGCGCGGCTGAAGAAGGCGCCGCGGACAGGAGGTTAGGCCGGCAACCAAGGATTAACTAGTTGGGCGCTGCACTTGCCGGCGCGGCGGAGGCGGCCCCAGGAGGGGCGGCGAACCAGTATCAGCCTTCGTTTGTTCAGGTAGGGCGCAAGACGCCTCCGCCGCACCCAGCTCAGAGGCCCGACCACCTACTCGGGCTTGGCGGCCGAGAGCGCCTTGGGACGCTCGGCGATGGTCAGCTGGCTGATCACCCCCGGATCGTCGTGGAGCTTCAGGTAGAGCCGCCCGTCCTGCGGACGCGGCGCGCGTAGGGTCTCGCCGGGATAGCCCTCCGGCACCTGCACCGGATGGTCGAAGGCGGGGTTGTCGGCGATCGCGTCGATCAGGAAGAGCCGCACGCCCAGAAGCTCGCAGCCGCCGCCCTGGGCGCATTTCAGCCCGCGGATGGCCGGCAGGCGCACCAGGGTGGCGAGCGGCAGCCAGTCGCCTGGGTTGCCGTCCTGGACCAGCCGGAACCTGAGGCGCCCGTACGCCGAGGTCCCGAGCGCCTTGGCCGGATCGAGGCTGGCCACGGCGACCTTGGGATCCTCGATGATGAGGCCGTTCCCCGACGCCAGGCTGGCGGAGGCGCCGCCGTCGAGCGTCGCCACCTCGATGGTCTCATGACCGCTGAAGGTGGTCGGCGCCGTCGCGCGGACGGAGAAGGTGAGTTGCCCCCCTTCCGCCAGCTCGTCCGGTCCTCCCAGCCGGATCGCGCCCGCGGCCTTCGCGACCGGCGCCTGGGTGCTCTTGCCGATGAGGGCGATGTGCGGCCTCGGCGGCGCCACCACCACCTTTAGCCGCGCGGTGCGGCCGTCCTTCAAGAGGATCTTCGCCTGTTCGACCGCCCCCGGCGCGAGCCTCGCGAGCCCGGCCGGCTCGCCCGCCGCCAACTGCAGGGTGTCTTCGCCGCCAGACGAGGCCAGGGGGCCCGGCTTGAACTCCGTTCCCGCCAGAACGAGGCTCGCCACCTGATCGAGACGGCTCCCTTTCAGCTCCCCGCCCGCGTCGCCCGCGTGGAAAGCGAAGCTGGAGAGGTGGCCGGCTTGAGAAAAGGCCTGGAGGGCGATGGATTCCGGCGCTCCCGCGCCGTAGCGCTTGACCAGCAGCGTCAGCGGCCCGGGCGGCGCGCCGGCGAGGGGGACGCTGACGTTGAGCTGGCCGCCCGGCTCGGCCTTCCAGTCGAGGCTCTGGGCGTCGCCGGACGCCTGGCGAAGCTGGACGCTCTCCACGCAGGCGCCGGCCGAACCCTCGAGAAGGACCTGGTCGTCGCGCCCCGCCACCACGGCCCCCGGATCGTCGCCCGCCAGACGCCAGGGGGCGCGGCCGTTCTCCAGGCGGAAGCTCGGCCCTTCGAAGGGCGCAAAGCCCCACATGCCGGCCAGCCGACCTTCGACGACGCCGCCCAGCCGCGCCGGATCGAGCCCGGTCTGATCGACCACGAAGCCGCCCTGCTCGGCGTCGGCCCGGGCGGGCAGATCCACGCGCTTGCCGGCCTGGTCGGTGAGCCGAAGCACCATGTCGTGGGCGAAGCGGGTCGAGTAGGCGAGGGGCGCGCCCTCGACGGGCAGGACAAGGCCGGGGCGCTGGACGCAGTAGGCGGCGCTCGGATCCACGGGACGCAGCGGCGGGGCCTGCGCCGCTTCGACGGCCGGCAGCGCGCTCACCAGCACCGACAACGGGTTGTGGAACGAGGGCGGGGTGTTCAGCACCAGCGCCACGCGCTCGTCCCTGAGCTGCGCCAGGGCCGGGATGTACTGGTACTGCGCCGTATGGAGCGAATCCAGGATGCGGGCGATGTCCATCGCCGCGCCGATGTAGGGGCTGTAGTAGCCGAAGCCCGCCTGGGCGGTGGCGCTGAGCTCGGAGGCCAGCTGGGCAGGGTTGCCACTGGTGAGCGCCTCGACGATCGAGGTGCTGTGCCCGTCGTTGAGCACCAGCGCTTCGCGCCCCTCCATCAGGCAGGCGGCCTGCAGCTCGGGAAGCTTGTCGAAACAGTCGGTGTTGAGTTTGATCGTCAGGCTGCGGGCCAGCAGCGGCGAGACGGTCTTCAGGCGTTCCGGGTCGGCCGGATCCTGCCTGCGCAGGGCGGCGAGGAAGGCGTCGAGGCGCGAGCGGTCGAGGCTCGCCTGGACGAGGTCCTGGGAGGCGCGCACAAAGGCGCCGGGCCGCCCGCGCACGGCGTCCACGAGGGTGCGGAAATCCCCGCCGGTCTGGGGCGCCAGGAACACCACCGCCTGCTGCGCGCCTTCGGGCACCGTGACCTTCAGCCCATCGCGGGCCTTCGGATTCCAGGTGTCCGACCGGTAGAACCAGGTCTTCGGCGGCGGATTGGCGGCGCCGCGCAGGAAGGCCACCACCAGCAGGTAGCGGACCGACTGGGTGGCCGGAAGGTCCGCGCGGATTGAGAGCTGATCGCCGGCGGCCAGATTCGGGACCTCGGAGATCGGCAAGGTGACCTGAGCGTGCGTCACCGTCACCTCGAGGACGGGTCCCGCGAGATCGAACGGCGGGGTGTCCGCCAGGGCCGCTGCGGGCGCAGCGAGGGCGAGCGCAAGCGCCCAGGGAAGGAAGCGGAAGGCCATACGCGGTCCGGCGGAGTTCACCACAAGGCCCCGACCGTCGGCCGAGGGGCTGCAGACGCCCGGACGGTCGGCAAGCGGAACCGGGCGGTTTCTAAAGCTGCTTTATGGCGACAGAGCGCCTGCGGCCGAATGCCTCGGCGCGGACGGCGATTTTCCCTAAGCGAAGCCACGGCAACTCGGGCGAGACTTCGACGGAATCGGGGCGCCGGCTCGGCGAGGCCTCCGCCCCGGCGGCACGCCTGTTGGACGGGGGCAACCGGCGCTGCGGCAAGGTCCGCTATCGTCGGTGAAGGACGTCATACCATGGTAATTTTGCGAATCCTGGCCCTCGCAGGGGCCCTGGCGGCCTGCGGATCGGCGCTCGCCGAGCCCAGCGTCAACGAATATCGAGGGCAGACTGCGGGCGCCAAGAACGCCGGCGAAGTCTGGCTGGACGGGGCGGCCAACGGCTACGCCTGGGCCAACGCCCAACTGGCTTCGCAGGGTCGGGCGAAGCTCTATTGCCAACCCTCGCAGACGACGATCAGTCACGACGAGGCGATGCGGATCTACAGCGAGTACGTCGAGCGCCACCCCGAGATGGGCGACAAGCCCATGGGGGCGGTGATGCTGTTCGCCCTGGAGGACAAGTTCCCCTGCGTGTGAGCAAGTTCGGACGCCGCCCGCCTTCTGCGGGCGCGTCCGCTCGTCATTCCGTTAGGCCATCACGATCACCACCACGCGGCGGTTCTGGGCCCGGCCCGCGCGGGTGTGGTTGTCGGCCACGGGGGCCTTGTCGCCGTAGGAAATGGTCGCCATCCGGTTCAGCGGTACGCCCTGCTGGTTCATGAACAGCCGCACCGCCTCGGCCCGTTCCTCACCCAACCGCATGTTGGCCGATTCAGAGCCCCGGCTGTCGGTGTGGCCCTGGATCTCGACATAGACGTTCTTGTTGTCGCTCTTCAGCTTGCTCACGAAGTCCATCAGCCGCGACTGGGCCTCAGGCGACAGCTTGGAGCTGTCGGTGGGGAACTTCACCGAGTCGTCGGACAGCACCATCTGGTAGAGGAACTTGCCCTCGGCCAGCTTGCCCGCCGCCTCGGCCCGCTCGAGTGCTTCGCGCGTGCTCTGGTCCAGCTGGCCCAGGTGAGTCTGGTGATCGTTGACCTGACCCTGCAGGGTCGTGACCTGTCCCTGAACGGGCGCCACGTGTTGGTCCACGTACTTCTGCGTCGCCAAGCAGCCGCTCAGCGCAAATCCTGCAAGCACCACCACGCCGATTGTCAGTTTCGCCATTTGCTCCCATTCCTTCTTAGCGCCGGGTCGGCGACAAGCGCTGACCGGGCGTCCGGGAAAACGCGGCCCGCTGGAACGCGGGTTGCGCGCCGCACGCCGAAGCCGTCGCCGTAGCTTCACATGAGCCCGTCCGCAATGGCTCGAACGCAAAAGCGTCGCCATTGTTTCAGCTCCGTCGCGATTTCCCTCTTCAGAGCGAAACCTCGGCGCGCAGGCGGAGGTCAGGCGCGCAGCAGCCCGGGATCGACCGGCAACTGACGGATACGCACGCCCGTGGCGGCGAAGATCGCCCCGCCGAGCGCGGGGGCGGCGGGCGGCAGGGCCGGCTCGCCAAGACCGGTGGGCGGATAGTCGGTGCTCAGGAACTTCACCTCCACCTGGGGCGCGTCCGCCATCCGCAGCAACGGGTAGGTGTTGAAGTTCGCTTGCTTCACCGCCCCGCCCTCGATCGTGATCGCCTGGAAGAGCGCCGCCGAGAGACCGTCGATCACCGCGCCCTGGACCTGGTTCAGCGCCCCGGAGGGGTTGACGATCAGGGACCCCACATCTGCGGCCACCCACACCTTCTCCGGGCGCACCCGCCCGCTCGGCTCGACCCGGGCGCGCACCACCTCGGCGAAGTAGCCCTGGTGGGAATAGTGGAAGGCGACGCCCATGCCGGTCCTGGGCGGCAGGCTGGTCTTTCCCCAAGCGGACATCCCCGCGACCGTCTTCAGGACGCCGCGGGCCCGTTCGGCGTTGTAGGCCTCGCGCCCCTCGCCCACGATCTTCGCATCGCCCAGCAGCGCCAGGCGAAAGGCCACCGGGTCCTGGCCGGCGGCATGCGCCAGCTCATCGATGAACGATTGGATGACGAAGGCGTGGGCGTTCGCGCCCGGCGCGCGCCAGTAGCCCACCGGAACGCCAAGGTCCATCAGCGAGGAATCCAGACGGCAGTTGGCGACGAAGCCGGCCGGGAACTCGGCCGGGGCGATGGCGCCGGCGATCACCGGCTTGCCGCCTGCCCCGTAGCCCACGTGATGGTCCTGCCAGGCGACGAGCTTGCCGGCCGCATCGAGGCCGCCCTTCAGGTAGTGGAAGCCGCCGACCCGGTAGAAGTCGTGGCGGAAGTCGTCCTCTCGGCTCCAGAGCAGCATCACCGGGGCCTTGGCCTCGCGGGCGATCCAGGCGGCCTCCACAGCATAGTCGACCATGCCCCGCCGCCCGAAGCCGCCGCCGGCGCGGATCATGTGGACAATCACCTGCTCCGGGGCGAGCCCCAGCGTCTTGGCGATCAGCTGCCGGCAACCCTCGGGGGCCTGGGTGGGGGCCCAAACCTCCATCCGCCCGTCCTTGTACTCGGCGGTGCAGTTCATCGGCTCCATGGGCGCGTGGGCCAGGAACGGGTAAGCGTAGGCCGCCTCCACGGTCTTGGCCGCGCCCTGCATCGCCGAGGCGGCATCGCCATCGTTGCGTAGGGTCTTCTGCGGCGGTCCGCCCGCCAGCTCGGCGGCGCGCGCCGCAAAGCCGGCGCTGCCCTGGGCCGAGGTCGGATGGGAGGCCCACTGGATGTTCAGCGCCTCGCGCCCCTGGCGGGCAGCCCACCAGCTGGTCGCCACCACCGCGACCCCGGGCAGCAGGCCGGTAAGCTCCTCGCCGCCGTCCACCACGAACGCCGCCCGCACGCCCTTGACCGCCCGGGCGGCCGCGAGGTCGGCCTTCGCGACCTTGGCGCCGAAGACGGGGGCCTTGGCGAAGGTGGCGAACAGCATCCCTGGGCGCCGGATGTCGATGCCGAAGAGAGGCTGACCGGTGACGATCTTGGGGGTGTCGTACTGGGCCTTGGGCTTGCCGACGATCCGGTAGTCCTTCGGGTCCTTCAGCGGAACAGAGGCCGGGTCCGGCGGGGTCGTAGAGGCGCACTGGGCGGCGAGGGGGCCATAGGCGAGGGTGCGGCCGGAAGCGGCGTGGACCACCTCGCCGGGGGTGGTCGAGCACTCCCCCGCTGGGCAGTTCCAGGTTCGCGCGGCGGCCTCGATCAGCATGGCGCGGGCCACGGCGCCCACCCGCCGCATCTCCTGCCAGTTCATCGGGATGGCGGTGCTGCCGCCCGCGAACTGGCGACCGAACACCGCAGGATCGTTGGCCGCCTGTTCGACCCGAACGTTTTCCCAGGCGACGTCCAGCTCCTCGGCGATCAGCATCGGCAGGGAGGTGCGCACCCCCTGGCCGATCTCCGGATTCTTGGCGAAGATCGTGACCACCCCGTCGGGGGCGATCTTGACGTAGGCGTTGAGTCCCGTCGCCGTGGCCGGCGACAGCGCGTCGGCCACCGCCTTGGGTGCGAGGCTGCAGGCAAGCACCAGCCCGGCCGCCGAAGCCGAGGCCCGGATGAAGTCGCGCCGCGAGGCGCCCACCGGCTGGATCGTCATGGCCTCAGGCCTCCACCGGCTGGCCCGACGCCCGCTTGATGGCGGCGCGGATGCGGTTGTAGGTCGCACAGCGGCAGAGGTTGCCGTTCATCGCCGCCTCGATGTCCGCGTCGGTGGGTTTCGGGGTCTTCTGTAGCAGGGCGGCGGCCGACATGATCTGGCCCGCCTGGCAGTAGCCGCACTGGGCGACGTCAAGCTCGGCCCAGGCCGCCTGCAGCGCCTTGCCCGCGGGCGAGGCGCCGATTCCCTCGATGGTGGTGATCTTGGCCGCGCCCACGGCCGAGACGGGCGTGACGCAAGCGCGCGCCGGATGGCCGTCCAGATGCACCGTGCAGGCCCCGCACTGGGCGATCCCGCAGCCGAACTTGGGCCCGAGCACGCCCAACTCGTCGCGCAGGACCCAGAGCAGCGGCATCTTCGGATCGACGTCGGCGCTGAGCGCCTTACCGTTGACGCTCAGCTTGAAAGCCATCCGGGATCCTCCACGCAAAGCCGCGGCATTCTAGCCCGCACGGCGGGATCGGTAAGCCCTTCCTGGCCGGCGTTCAAAGAAATGCGCGCGGAACGCGAGACGCTCTCGCCTGCGCCACGTCCTCTAGTCCAACGTCAGAGGCGATATCGGCTGAACCCGTGGAGGATCGGGCGACGGCCTCAGGAGTCTTCGCGGCTGAGGATCACCGTCAGGAGCTGGGCTTTCTGAGGAAGGTCCTCGGCGAGCCGTGAGGCCAGCTCCCGGGCGCCGACCGGATAGGCCTCGCCGCCGGCGGCGATGTCAGCCGCCCGCTGGGCCATGGTCTCCAGGTCGCGGGCGAAGCCTTCGAGCTGTTCTTGGGCGAGGCGGTGGGCCTCGGACTGCAGACGTCGGATCCGCTGCGCGCCGCTCTCCATGCCCCGGCCAATGTCGACGACCTCACCGGCGCCCGGCGGATGGCCTGTCGGGTCGCGCGCTTCGGGATCGGATGGGGTCATGGTCTCTATCTCCGCCAAACCTAAGGTTTGCGCCAACAATACGCCGAAGCTTCTGCAATCAAAGGCCGCGTCGCGCCGGCGGTCGATCTGCCGCGCGCACACCGTTCTCGTCACCCCGCGGGGCCTGGATGGAGTGGGGGAGACGGCCGGCCTGGGGCAGGGGGCGGCGGCCCCGCGTTAAAGCTCCGCCTGTTGAGCGAACGCCGGCGCCGTTGGGGCGATCCGACGGAACCAGAAGAGCAAGGCCTCGTCGTCGTCGCGGACCTGGACGCCGACGTGGAAGGGCGAGGCCTCGAGGCGTTCCTGGGCGATCCGGCGGGCCGCATTGGGGTCCCGGGCCGTCGCCGACTCGTAAGTAGGCATGGAAGAGCGCGCGTCTTGGATGACGAGGTTGAACGTCCGCATGTCCCGCTCCCTAATGGGTGCGACAAAATGCACATCTTGCGCGTTCTAGGCAAGCAATCTGCGAATCACAAAGTGGCGCCCAGCTCCGGCATGGTGAATCCGAAGTTCGTTTGATTCCGGGACCTTGGCGCACCTCGGACCCGGACATCAGGCTGGCTGCAGGACCCCCGCCTTGGGTGGAAGCGCGCCGAAGGTGCGGACCCGCGCCCGGTAGTCGGCCGCCGCCGCGCCGAAGTCGTCCGCGTCGAACTCCGGCCACATACGGTCCGTGAACCAGAGCTCGGCGAAGGCGCATTCCCAGAGCAGGAAATCCGAAAGCCGCTTCTCGCCGCCGGTGCGGATCAAGAGGTCCACCGGACCGGCCTCCCCGATCAGCCGCTCGAGGCCGCCGAGGGTGGCCGCGCCTCCGAGCGCCCGGGCGGCCGCGACGATCGCTTCGCGCGAGGAATAGTCGATGGCGATCCTCAAGGAGAGCCGCCCGCCCCCGGCGCTCGCCGCCTCCACCGTTTCCACCTCCGCCGCCAGATCCGGCGGCAGGCGATCGCGCCGTCCCAGCATCGACAGGCGCACGCCGTTCTCGACCAGGCGCCGGGCGTCGGCGGCCAGGTAGGCGCGAAACAGCGACATCAGGGCCGCCACCTCGGGGTCGGGACGGCGCCAATTGGCCACGGAAAAGGCGAAAAGAGTCAGGGTGGTGACGCCAAGTCCTGGAGCGGCCTCCACGCATCGCCGGACCGCCTCGGCGCCCGCCCGGTGGCCGTCGGCCCGCGACAGGCCCTGGCGCGTCCCCCAGCGGCCGTTACCATCCATGATGATGGCGACGTGAAAGGACTTCGGCGCGTCCGCTTCACTTTGCAATGTAAAGTTTCCTTGCAAAAAAAGGGGGGATCAGGCGGGGGCCGCGCCGGGGACCGGCGTCTGGCCGGGCGCGGACTTCGCCGCTTCGGCGGCGTCCCGGACCACCTGGTCGAGCACGGCGAGGTAGCCCAGGAACCGCTCGCGGCCCCGGGGCGTGATCGCGCAGAGCGTCTGGGGCCGCTTCTTCTCGAAGCCCTTGGTCACCTCCACGAGCCCCGCCTCCTGGAGGACGGCGAGGTGGCGGCTGAGGTTGCCGTCGGTGAGCCCGCAGAGCCGACGAAGGTCGCCGAACACCAGCCCCTTGGGGTGGGCGGCCAGCGAGGTCAGCACGCCCAGGCGGGCGCGCTCGTGGATCACCCGGTCGAGGCCCTGGTAGGCGAAGCGGCCCGCATCACTCATGGCCGCGCTGGTCCCAGACGAGCACGCCGGCCACCAGAAGCTGCCCGACCCCGAAGGGGAGGCCCATGGCGATCGGGGCGAAAGCGCCGGGGCCGTGGAAGACCGCGAGGCAGGCGAGACCGGTGGTGAAGTACCAGGCCCCCACCAGCCACATGGCGTTCGGCAGGAAGCGCGCCGAGGCGAACACGCCCAGGCCGAAGGCGAGCTGCCAAAGGCCGGGCAGCATCCACAGGCTCTCCGGCGCGAACCGCCACAGGACCAGGGTGAGGAGCCCGCCGGCGAGGCCCGCCGGAAGGAACTGCTCCACCGCAGCCCGCAGCATCTCGTTGGCGAGCCGCGAATAGATCCGCCGCACGCGGATCACCATCTCGAAGCCGATCAGGGCGCATGAGAGCGCCGCCACGCCCAGCCACAGCAGCAGATAGCCGTCCACCGCGGTCTCGGGGGAGGGGATCCAGCGGGCCTGGGCCGCGGCGGCCGAGCCGACGATCAGGCTCGTCAGGGCGAAGGTGGTCGGGCCGAAGCCCCGGAACTGGGCCGCCTTCGCCAGCTGGTCCCGGATGGCGCCGATCTCCGCCAGCGCCCGTTCGAGGTCTTGCATCGCCGTCCACCCACTTTGCGGCGCAAAGTATACTCCTTCGCAGTGTCGCGAGCAAGACCGGTCGAGGCTAGCTGACCGGCACCGCCGCGGCGCGGCGCTCGCCGAGGTGGGCGTGGATCGCGGCCACCACCTCGGCGCCCTCGCCGACGGAGGCGGCGACGCGCTTGATCGAGCCCAGGCGCACGTCGCCGATGGCGAAGACGCCCGGCAGGCTGGCCTCCAGGGCGTGACGAGGCCCTGCGCCGCCGCCGGTGACTACGAAGCCGCTGGGATCGAGCGCCAGGCCCGAGCCGACCAGCCAGTCGGTGTTCGGGTCGGCGCCGATGAAGCAGAACAGGGTCCGGATCGGCCGCTGCGTCTCGGCCCCGGAGGCATGGCGCCAACGCACCGTCTCCAGCGCTCCATCGCGCCCCTCCAGGGCGCTGATCTGGCATTCGGTCACCAGCTCCACGTTGGGCAGGGAGCCGATCCGGTCGATGAGATAGCGCGACATGCTGGCTTCCAGGCCCCGGCCCCGGACGACCACCCAGACCTTGGCCGCCTGGCCGGCCAGATAGACCACCGCCTGGCCGGCCGAGTTCCCGGCCCCGACCAGAACGATCTCCTGGCCGGCCGAGAGCTTTCCCTCCAGCGGCGAGGCCCAGTAGTGGACGCACCCCGCCTCGAAGTCGGCCAGCCTCTCGACGTCCAGGCGCCGGTAGCGGGCGCCGCTGGCCACCACCACCGTGCGCGCCCGCACCCGCTCGCCGCTCGCCAGGCGCAGGCCGAGCGGGCCGTCGTCCGCCGCCGGCTCCAGAGCGACGACCTCGTCCGGAATGGCCATCTCCACTCCGAATTTCTGGGCCTGGTTAAAGGCTCTGGCCATCAAGGCGAGGCCGGTGATGCCGGTGGGAAAGCCGAGGTAGTTCTCGATCCGCGCCGAGGCGCCGGCCTGGCCGCCGAAGGCCCGGCAGTCGAAGACGATGGTGGAGAGTCCCTCCGAGCCCGCATAGACCGCCGCCGCCAGCCCCGCAGGACCGGCCCCCACGATGGCGACGTCGAACACCCGCTCCGGGTCGATGGCGCCCACCAGCCCGATGCACCGGGCGAGCCGGACCTCGCCGGGATTGCGCAGCATCTGCCCGCCGGGACAGAGCACGATCGGCCACTCGCCGGGGGGCACGTGGAAGCGCTCGAGCAGCGCCTTGGCCTCGGGATCGTCGTCGCTGTCGAGCACGTGCTGGGGGTGGCCGTTGCGGATCAGGAAACCCTGCAGGCGAAGGACGTCCGGGTGGCCCGCCGGCCCGATGATCACCGGCCCCCCGGCCCCCACCTCGAGCAACTCCATGCGCCGCAGGATCAGGGCCCGCATGATCCGCTCGCCGAGCTCGGCCTCGGCCACCAGCAGCGCCCGCAGCGCGTGCGGCTGCAGCGCCAGCGCCTCCACCGGGCCGGCGGCGTGGGCGTCGACCAGGGCCGGCCGGCCGGTGAGCTGGGCCAGTTCCCCCAGGAAGGCGCCCGGCCCGTGCGTCGTCACCGGCCAGCTGGCGCCCTCCTCGTCGCGGCGGGTGACCTTGACCTCGCCGTTCAGGACCACGGTGAGGCCGTGCCCTGGCTCGCCCACCCGCTGCAGGGCCTCGCCGGACGCGTAGGCGCGTAGGGGCCCGAACCCACGCAGCCGCTCGATCTCGTCGGCGGTCAGCACCGGGAAGATCTGATCGCGCCGGGTGTCTGCCAGCGATCGGGGAGGGGAGGCCATCGGGCCGCAGTACTAACACGGGTCGCCGCGCGCGCCGCCGCCTTCAATTGGGGCCCTATCGGTGCTAGGGACCCGCCATGATCGGAAAGCTCAATCACGTGGGGGTCGCTACGCCCTCCATCGAGGACTCCTGGAAGCTTTACCGGGAGGTCTTCGGCTGCACGGACATCACCGAAAAGCGCGCCCTTCCCGAGCAGGGGGTGTGGGTGAGCTTCGTCAACCTGCCGAACGCCCAGATCGAGCTCATCGAGCCCTATGGCGAGAACTCGCCGATCACCGCCTTCCTGGCCAAGAACCCCAAGGGCGGCCAGCACCATGTCTGCTTCGAGGTGCCGGACATCTATGCGGCCCGCGACGACATGAAGGCCAAGGGGGCCACCGTGCTCGGCAACGGCGAGCCCCGGATCGGCGCCCACGGGGTGCCGGTGATCTTCGTCCATCCGAAGGACATGGGCGGGGTGCTGGTGGAACTGATGCTGGAGCCCGGCGCGGCTCACGCGGGCGCCCACTAGAGATGAGCCTCCCCACCAGCCTGGCGATCTACGCCATCGTATGGTGGGTGGTGCTGTTCGCGATCCTGCCGATCGGGGTGGTGAGCCACGCCGAGGCCGGGATCGTCCCGCCTGGCGGTGGCGATCCGGGCTCGCCGGTGAACCCCAAGCTGGGTCGGAAATTCCTCACGACCACATGGGTCTCGGCGCTCATCTTCGGCCTTTTCTGGATGGCCGTCCGGCTTCATTGGCTCAGCCTCGACATGTTGAGGCCGCACGGCTGAGGGGATGCGCGACACGCCGGCCCCAGACCTTCCCTCACCGCCAGGGAGCGGCGCAGACCGGCCAATGACCCCTCCGTCCGTCGCTCGCGCGCCGCCCTTCAGCGCCTGGGAGCGGGAGATCGCCGTCCGCTATCTGCGCGCCCGGCGGGTGGACGGCGGGCTGGCGCTGATCGCGGTCATCTCCTTCGTCGGCACGACGCTGGCGGTGATGGCGCTGATCGTGGTGATGGCGATCATGAACGGCTTCCGCGCCGATCTCACCCGCCTGATCCTGGGCTTCAACGGCCACGCCTATGTGGTGGGCGCGGACACCGGGCCGGGACTGGAGGCTTCGCTCGGGCGCATCCGGGCGGTTCCGGGCGTGGTCCAGGCCTTTCCGGTGCTGGAATCGGAGACCCTGGTCCAGAGCCAGTCGAGCGCCGCCGGGGCCGTCACCCGGGCGGTGCGGCCGGAGGATCTGCGGGCCACGCCCCTCATCGCCCACAACATCAAGCGCGGCTCCATGGCCGGCTTCGGCAAGGGCGAGGACGGCGGCGACCAGGTGCTGATCGGCATGCGCCTCGCCCAGAGCCTGGGGGTCGAGCCGGGCGACACCATCACGCTCACCTCGCCCTCCAGCGTGGCCACCGCCATGGGCGCCATCCCGACCCAGAAGAGCTACGTGGTGGGGGGCGTCTTCGAGGTGGGGATGAGCGAATACGACCAGACCTTCCTCTACATGCCCCTCCAGCAGGCGGAGCTCTTCTTCGGCCGCAGCAGCGCCGACTTCGTGGAGGTCAAGCTCGCCGATCCGGAAAAGGCCCCGGCTTTCAAGGACCGGCTGGCCGCCGCCGCCGGCCCGGGCGCAACGGTCACCGACTGGACCGAGAAGAACCGCGACTATTTCGGGGCCCTGCAGGTGGAGCACAACGCCATGGGCATGACCATGGGGCTTCTGGTGGTGATCGCCGGCCTGCTCATCCTTTCGGCCCTCGTGATGCTGGTGAAGAACAAGGGCCACGACATCGCCATCCTGATGACCATGGGGGCGAGCCGCGGGGCGATCCTCAGGATCTTCCTCATGTGCGGCCTGATCCTCGGCAGCGTCGGGGCGCTCTGCGGCCTGATCGGCGGCGTGCTCTTCTGCTGGAACATCGGGGCCATCCAGAGCTTCGTGGAGTGGGCGACCCACGCCCAGGTCTTCAACCCCAGCATCTACTTCCTGACCCGGGTGCCGGCGAAGATCGTCTGGTCGGAGGTGGCGCTCACCATCGGCTTCTCGGTCTGCGTGGCCCTGGCCGCGGCGGTGGTGCCGGCCTGGTTCGCCTCGCGGCTCGATCCGGTGGAAGCGCTGCGGTATGAGTGAGCCGGTCCTGGCCATCCGGGGCCTGAGGCGCAGCTACGTCACCGGCCAGGGGACGCTGGAGGTGCTGAAGGGCGTCGACCTCGAGGTCTTTCCCGGGGAGCTGGTGGGCCTCGTGGGCCCGTCGGGGTCGGGCAAGTCGTCGCTGCTGCACGCCGCGGGCCTCCTCGAGCGGCCCACCGCCGGAACCATCCAGCTCGGCGGCGAGGACTGCTCGGGTCTCTCCGACGCGGGCCGCGCCCGCCTCAGGCTGGGATCGATCGGCTTCGTCTATCAGTTCCACCACCTGCTGCCGGAGCTCTCGGCCCTCGACAACGTCGCCCTGCCGGTGATGATCGCCGGCCGGCCCCGGCGCAAGGCCGAGGCGCGGGCCCGGGCGCTGCTGGAGGAGCTGGGGCTGGGCGCGCGCCTGACCCACCAGCCGGCCCAGCTCTCGGGCGGCGAGCAGCAGCGGGTGGCGGTCGCCCGGGCGCTCGCCAACGCGCCGCGGCTCCTGCTCTGCGACGAGCCCACCGGCAACCTGGATCCGGCCACCTCCGTGGCGGTGTTCGAGAACCTCCACGACCTCGCGCGCTCGCAGGGCGTCGCGGCTCTGGTCGCCACCCACAACATGGAGCTCACCCGCTTCATGGACCGGGTGATGGCGCTGAAGGACGGGCGCCTGGAGCTTCGAGAGGCGTGAGGCGGACCATCCGTCGATGAATGCTTTGGCGACCCACGTGCTGCTGCTGCTGGGATCGGCGGCGGTGATCTACTTCGCCTGCGAGTTCTTCGTGAACGGGGTGGAATGGACCGGCCGCCGGCTCTCGGTGGGCGACACCGCCACGGGCACCATCCTGGCCGCCTTCGGCACCGCCCTGCCGGAGAGCGTCGTAACCTTCGTGGCGGTGGTGTTCGGCAAAGGGGACGCGCAGCGCGAGCTCGGCGTCGGCGCGGCGCTCGGCGGTCCGCTCGTGCTCTCGACCATCGCCTACGCCACCGTCGGCCTGGTCCTCATCCTCACCCGCCAGCCCCTTCGGGGGCAGGCCAACGTCCGCCAGGACTTCCGGCGCCTGAGCGGCGACCAGGGCTGGTTCCTCGCCATCTTCGTGGTCAAGCTCGCCCTTGGCCTTGTCGCCTTCGCGTTCAAGCCGTGGCTCGGATTCCTGTTCCTGGCCGCCTACGGTCTCTATTTCTGGCAGGAGATCCGCGGCGGCGGGGCGGCCGGCGAGGCCCCCGAGCCGCTGATCATCGCCAGGGGCAGACCCGGCGAGGCGCCGCTCGGCCTCAGCCTCGTCCAGACGCTCGCCGCCCTCCTGGTGATCTTCGGCGCCTCGCGGCTCTTCGTCATCCAGCTGGATGCGCTGGGACCGACGCTGGGCCTGAAGCCCCAGTTGCTCGCCCTGCTGCTCAGCCCCATCGCCACCGAGCTCCCCGAGACCATGAACGCCATCATCTGGGTTCGGCAGGGCAAGCACCGGCTGGCGCTCGCCAACATCAGCGGCGCGATGATGATCCAGGCCACCGTGCCCACCGCCTTCGGCCTTTTCTTCACCCCCTGGCGGCTCGATCATTCGCTGGTCCTGGCGGGCGCGGTGACCATTCTGGCCATCGCAGCGATGTTCGTGACCTTCCGGCGCGGGGTGATCTCCAGGGCCTTCCTGGCCTCGATGAGCCTCTTCTACGCCCTCTTCGCCACGCTCCTGGTGCTGCTGCATCTTTAGAGCCGCCGCTATGCTCGGCGCCGGCAGCCGAGGGAGCCAGCGATGATCAGCGGACGGTGTCTGTGCGGAAGCGTGACCTATCGGGCGGCCTCGGCGCCGATCGTTGTTAGGGCCTGCTGGTGCCGGCTTTGCCAGTACATCGGCGCCGGCAGCGGGACCGTGAACGCCTGCTTCGCCCGCGAGGGCTTCATCATCCAGGGCGAGCTCGGCGACCACATGGGCGTCGCCGACAGCGGCGCGCGCATGCACCGCCGCTTCTGCCGGAGCTGCGGAACGCACCTCTTCAGCGAGGCCGAGCCCCGGCCTCACCTGATCTTCGTTCGGGTCGGAACCTTGGACGATCCCGAGGCCGGCAGGCCCCAGATGACTATCTGGACCAGCCAGGCCCCCAGCTGGGCGTGCATCGCCGAGGATCTGCCGCGCGTGGAGGCTCAGCCGCCGCCGGCCGGGTAGGGGCTAGGGCGCCGGCTTTGCGTGGCCGATCGCCCAGACATAGGCGGCCACCGCATCGACGTCCTTGTCGGTGAGCTGAGCGCCGCCCTGCGGGGGCATGGGCTCGCGGCGCCGTTTCGGGTGCGGCACGCCCTTCTCGATAGTCGCGCGGATGGACCGGAGACTGCCGTCGCCCCAGAGCCAGCGCCCGGTGTCGAGGGCCGGCCCTTGGGGACCGCCGGTCCCGCCCGGTCCGTGGCAGCCGCTGCAGGTCCCGCCGCGCGCCGCGCCCTCAAAGATCCGCTGGCCGAGGCGCACTTCCTCGGCGGTGGCGCCGGGCGGGGTGGGAAGAGCCTCCCCGGCCTCGGCACGCGTCCCCTCCGGCGGCTCGGCCGACAGCGCGGCGGGCGGGCCGACCGGCGCCGCCGGGGCGGGGGCGACCGGATCCGAGCCGTCTCCCTGGTAGGTGATCCGCCAGATGCGGCCGCGCACGTCGTCGGCGACGTAGATCGCGCCGTCCGGTCCCTCGGCGAGGCCGGTGGGACGGAAGGCGGCGCCGCCGGGGTCCCTGTCGGGGCCGGCGAAGCCGTCGGCGAAGACCACGAACGGGCCGGACGCCTTGCCGTTCTCGAGCGGCTGAAAGACCACGTTGTAGCCGCCCTGCGGCAGCGGGGCCCGGTTCCAGGAGCCGTGGAAGGCGATGAAGGCGCCGCCGCGGTAGCCCTGCGGCAGCTTGGCGCCGCGGTAGATCAAGAGGTCGTTCGGCGCCCAGTGACCCGGAAAGGCCGCCACCGGGCCGCGCCGCCCGGCGCAGATCCCGACCTTGCGGCCGCCGTCGCCGCCGTATTCGGGCGCCAGCACCAGCTTGGCCTGCTGCTGATCGTAATAGCACTCAGGCCAGCCGTAGTCGGCGCCCCGCGCGACTTGGACCAGCTCCTCGGCCGGCAGCTCGGCGCTCTGGCCGGGGGTGTAGAGGCTCGGCCAGTTCTGGGCGAGCTGGTCGCGGCCGTGCTGGGTCGCGAAGAAGCGTCCGGCCGCGTCGAAGGCGAAGCCCTCGGCGTTGCGGAGCCCGCTGGCGTAGCGCCCGGCCGAGGAGAAGACCTGGCCGGTCCTGTTCGCGTCATAGCGCCAGATCCCAGCCCGGATCCGCTTTTCACCGCAGGGATTGCGTCCCGGCGAGCCCGGGATGCGGTTGTCTCTCTGGCAGGCGTTGGTGGCCGAGGCGACGTCGACGAAGAGCTGGCCCCGGGCGTCGATGCCGAAGGGATGCATCGGGTGGTCGCCGGTGAGCGGGAGGCCCGCCACCACGACCTCCGCCGGCCCCGTGGGCGCGAGCGATCCGGGCGTCAGGCGATAGCGCAAGATGCGGCCCCTGTCCTCGGCGTAGACCGCGCCGGCGTAGACGGCGATCCCAGTGCCGCCCGCGCCGCCTTCGCCCACCGAAGGGCCAAAGCGCTGGACGACGTCGGCGCGGCCGTCTCCGTCGCTGTCCCGCAGCGCCACGAGCAGTCCCCCCGCCGGGGCCGGCCGGTCGGGATAGTAGGCGCCGCTCCAGGTGTTCACATAGACCGTCCCGTCCGGCGCCACGGCGAGATGGCGGGCGTGGCCGAGGTCGTCGGCGTACACCGTCGCGCAGAACCCGGGCGAAAGGCTGAGGCCGCCGTTGTCGCCGGGGCAGACGACAGTCACGGGGGCCCTGGCGGGGCGACCGCCCGTCCCGTGCCTCTGGCAAGCCGAGAGCCCGCAGGCGGCAAGCGCCGCCAGCGCCAGGGTCGCCGCTTCTCTCGCCCTCACCGCTTTGCTCCCTTTGGACCGCCTGCCGCCCGGGAACTCTAACCCATCGTCGGCGGGACCGGCGTCTCCAGCGGCGGGGTCGGGGCGGGGGTGGGGTCCGGCCGATCCGGCGCTTCCAGCGGCGCGGCGGGCTCCCCCGGATCGGGACGGTCGGGGGCTTCTGGAGGAGGCTGGACCGTGTCTGGATCGTATGGCTGGCTCATGGGGACTCAAAGCCGGATGGCCCGGCGCCGTTCCGGCCCCGCACGGGTCTGAACCCGGTCAGGCTCTCCCGCGAGGGCGCGCCCGGACCGACCGCCAGGTCGACCCCTACGCCCGCTCGGGGGTCGCCACGATCATCCTGCGGTAAAGCCGCCAGGTCGCATGGCCCAGCATGGGCATCACGAAGATGAGGCCGAAGAGGGCCGGCAGCGAGCCCAGCGCCAAGGCCCCGGCCACGATCAGGCCCCAGACCGCCATCGTGCGCCAGTTGGCGACCACCGCCCGGACCGAGACGGCGATCGCCCGCCCGACGCCCACGTCCCGGTCCAGGAGCAGCGGGAAGGAGACGACGCTGATGGCGAGGGCGACCACGGCGAAGAGGAAGCCCACCCCCATCCCGATCACGATCATCGTCCAGCCCTGGGCCGTGGCGAACACGTCATGGACGAAGGCGCTCAAGGAGGCTGGGGCGGCCGGTCCCAGGGTGGCCAGGTAGATCCCGTAGGCCGCCCCCAGCCAGGCCAGCAGCACCGCCAGCAGGATGAGGCCGAGCTCGAAGATCGAGCCGAGCGCGGGCGAGCGGAACACCCCGAAGGCGTCGGTCCAGGTCACCGCCGCGCCCTGCTCGCGCCGCCGGCTGATCTCGTAGAGCCCCACCGCCGCCGCCGGTCCCACCAGGGCGAAGCCCGAGGCCAGGGGAAAGATGAGCGGCAAGAGGTTGTGGTTCAGCAGCAGTTCGGCCAGCACCAGGCCGGCGAGCGAATAGACGAGGGCCACGAACACCACGTCTTCGCGCGCCGCCACCAGGTCGCGGGCGCCCTGGCGAAGGGCGTCCTTGAGGTCGGCGAACCCAACCTTGCGGATCGCCAGCGGCGTATCGGCTGGGTGATGCGGGTGTGCGACGGCGTGGCCGGCGTCGGAGGCGGCCACGGTCATCTGCTCGAGCGCCATCTCGAACGGATTGCGGATGTGGTTTGGCGGCACGTCGTTCCTCCCTCTCGTTTGGTCGGAGGGAAAGGCGCGGGCGCCGATCGCTGGACGGGCGCCGCGGACGCCGCCCTCTGGACACCCTGAGACTATCACGCGGGGGCCGGGTTGTCGCGGACCCCTAACGAGCCGGCGCCCCTCGCCCGGGCGCGGCCGCCTGGAGGTCGAGCCAGGCCAGCAGCTTCAGGGCCGGCCCCAGCACCGCCAGCGCCGCGAAAGGCAGATATTCGGCCAGGTGCAGCGGCGTGACGCTCTGCAGCGGGCGCAGGAAATCGAGCGCGAAATCGAAGGCGATGCAGGTCGTCCCCAAGGTCCAGACCGTGCGCCACGACTTCGGGCCCATGATCCGGGCGAGGCGTGGAAGCGAGCCCAGGGCCAGGAGGGCGGCCGCCAGCGCCCCCGGGCCGAACACGAGAAACACCCAGGCGGCCGGCGGCTGGCCGATCAGGCAGAGCCAGGCGACCAGACCCAGATGCACGGCCAGGACGGCCGCGAACGCCAGGCCGAGCGCCGCCGCCCGCGCCTTCAAGGGGCGGAACGCCTCCCCGAAGAGGGTGACCAGCGCGCCGGCCACATAGCTCTGCCAGAAGCAGGCGAAGGCGAGCCTGGCAGTCAGGCGAAGGCCGAGCTCGGCGCCGGCCTTGCCGAGACCCGCATGCAGGAAGGCGGCGGCCGCAAGGGCGAGCGCCAGGGCGAAAGCCCCGCCGATCCAAACCGCCAAGCCAGCCCGGCTCATGCCGTCAAACCCCACCTTGGTTAAGGCAAGCGCTTCGGCGCCTCGCCTGTCAATCGCGCTCAACCGGATGCTTGGCGCGCCGCGCTCCAGAGGTTAGGCCATCTGCGCCCCTCCGGGCGCGCACGACGGGAGAAGCGAGAATGACGGGAACGGTGCTTCGTGAAACCAGGGACGGCCTTGCGATCCTGACGCTCAACCGTCCGCAGAAGCTCAACAGTCTCACCGTCGAGCTCTTCGAGGACCTCGACGCGCACGTGACGGCCATCGCCGCCGAGACCGACCGGGTCGGCTGCGTGGTGCTGCGGGGGGCGGGCCGCTGCTTCTCGGCCGGTCACGACCTTGGCGACATCGCCGCCGGCGAGGCGCTGCCCCGGCCCAATTTCCAGGCCCTGGTGATCCAGGCGCTCTCGGAGCTGCCGCAGCCGGTGATCAGCGCCGTGCACAGCCACTGCTACACCGGGGCCCTGGAACTGGCCCTGGCGGGGGACATCATCCTCGCCTCCGAAGACGCCAAGTTCGCCGACACCCACGCCCGGTGGTCGCTGGTTCCGGCCTGGGGGATGAGCCAGCGGCTGCCGCGCCGGATCGGGCGCGCCAAGACCAACGAGATGATGTTCACCTGCGCCACCTATTCGGGCGCCGAGGCCGTGGCCATGGGCCTGGCCAACCGCTGTTTCCCCGACGAAACCTTCTTTGCGGACGTCGAGGCCTTCGCCCGGGTGATCCTGGAGCAGTCCTGGTTCAGCCACCGGGCCAACAAGCGGCTGCTGGTGGACACCGACGGCATGACCCTGGACGCCGGCCTCGGCCACGAGATCTACCATACTTCCGGGCGCGGCCCCGACATGCAGGAGCGGATCGCCGCCTTCGCCAAGCGCAAAGGGTGAGGAGCTAGCCCGCCAACGCCTCGTATTCGGCCAGGGCGTCCTTGAGATAGGCGCCGATCCGCTGGATCTGCGGAAACTTCGCCGAGTCTGCGGCTATCCCCAGGTCCAGCGCCCCGGCGTAGCGGCGCGAGGTGATGTTGAGGAAGCGGCCCAGACCCACGATGGGCGTGGGGTAGTTGGCGAGCAGGCGAAAGCCGGCCATGAACCGCGCCTCGGCCGGCCCCGGCACGTTGGAGAGCGTGACGTTGCCGGGCAGCTGCGCCGAGCCGGGGCTCGCGAAGCGCTCGCGCCGCTGCCTCGCGCCGTAGGGCCTTTCGGGCCCGTCTAGCAGGGCTTCGTCGTACTGGGTCCGCGCCCGCTCCACCGCCATGGAGGCCTGGATCGCGCGAAGCCGCGCCACCGGGTCCTCGATATGGGTGGCGAGATGCGGGTGCAGGGCGACGATCCGGTTGCCGTAGTCGCCGTGCTCGGGCCGCCGATAACTGCGCGCCGAGTTGACCACGATCGGATCCTCCGGGAGGTCGTCCAGCTCGATCAGCCGCCGGCGCACGGCCGAGGCGGCCATGGCCAGGAAGATGTCGTTGATCGTGCCGCCGAAGGCCTTGGCGAGCGCGCGCACCCGCTCGAACGGCAGGCTCACGGCGTCGTAGGAGCGCTCAAGGGAGCTGGGGCCGGAGAGCTTGAGGCTCGGGGTCTTCGCGCGCCTCGGCAGCTCCCCCGACTTCAGCATCGCCAGAGCCGCCTCGACCTGCGCCTTCTTCTGCTCGCGCAGCGGCGCCTCGGCGGCGAACCGCGCTTCCGCGGCCGCCCGCCAGGCCTCCGGCGAGGGGAGGGCGCCGGCCCGGCGGACTCCGACGGCTGGCCCCGTCTCGTCCCGTAGCTTCGAGAGCGCGGCCTGGAAGGCGATCCCGTCCGTCAGCGCGTGATGGACCGTGACGTAGAGGGCCGCGCGGCCTCCCTCGACGTTGGGGAAGAGGAAGATCCGGAACGGCGGACGCGAGAGGTCCAGCCGGTCGATGATCCGCCCGGCGATGAACCGGCGCAGTCCCGCCTCGTCGATCGGCGCCGGGATCGTCTGCAGGTGATAGTCGAGGTCCGGCTCGGCGACGTCGACCCAGACGTCCGAGTCATAGCCGTCGGGGGACTGACGCAGCTCCACGAGCAGCGGGCTCTGCGGGAGGCGCTCGGCGATCTGCCGCCGGAACCGGTCCGCAACGCCGCCCGCCTCACCGGGGGGAACCTCGAAATATTGGAGCGCCCCGATGTGCAGGGGGTTGGTCGGGACGTCCATGAGCACCATGAAGTGGTCGTCCGGCCGCAGCCGGCGCACGCCCGGTCCCAGATCGCCCGCCGTCTCCATGGCCGCCTCCTCGCGGCCCGGAACCTAGATCAGGAGGCCGCCGTTCGCCACCGGCGCGACCTCTCGCCGCCGCCGTGGGATCCTCGAACGACCACGTCACGGGGAGGCCGAGGAGCCTCCCGGGACGTGCGGTTTACGAATTGAGTTCGCTTCAGCGCCGCCCCATCAATCGAGCGAACTTCAAATTCACCACACTAGCGACGGCCGCCGTGATCATGGTCGCCGTCGCGCCAGCCGCGGTCGTGGTCGCCGCCGCCGCGGTCGTGGTCGCCGCCGCCGCGATCGCCATGCCAGCCCCCGTCGCGATCGCCGTGCCAGCCGCCGTCGCGATCGCCGTGCCAGCCACGATCACCGCCGTGCCAGCCGCGCCACTCGTTCCAGTGGCGCTCATGCCAGTCGCCGCCGTGCCAGTAGCCGTCGTCCCAGCGCCGCCAGCCGCGACCCTCGTACCAGCCCCAGGGGTGGCCGCCGGCCCAGCCGTTCCAGCCGTAAACGCCGCCCCAGCCGTAGCCGTAGCGCCACGGATAGCCACACCAGTACCAGCCGGGCCCGCGCCAGCCGTCGTCGTACCAGCAGTAGTGGCGTCCGCCGTAGAGATAGAAGCCCACCTGGGCTTCGATCAGGTAGGGGTCGTGTCCGTAGAGGGGCGCCGCCTGGGCGCCGGTCGCCGCCGCTCCCGCCAGCGCCATCGCGCCCGCTGCGGCCGCCGCCGCGAGTTTCTTTCGCATTTCTGTCTCCAAACCTCCCTCGTGCGTGGAGATACAAACGATCAGCCACGCTTCCGGTTTCCCACGGCGCCGCTGAACCGTTCCTGAACGCTTCGGGCGAGGGCGGCCGCTATAGCCGTCAGGAATGCTGATCCCAAGCCGCCGTGAGGCCGCGCCCACGGGTGCGCAGACCTGCGATTACTTCGAGTTGCGTCCGGTAATTCCAGATCATGTGGTCCTCCACGGCGAAGAACCTGCGCGAGGGCAGCCAGACCGCCAGCGACCAGAGCTCCACCGCCAGCCAGGCCAGGAGATTGCGGTCCCGCCGCAGCGGCGCCTTCGGGGTCCGCGCGGCCAGCAGCCGCGGATCGCCGCTGTGTTGGTAGCCCCAGGGGCTAGCCAGGGGCACGCCTGGAACCAGATCCCAATGGTTCACAAGCCGATAGTGCGGACACTTCACCTGCCGGTCGAAGTCGCGCGTGGCGACCCTCGGCGAGCCGAAGGTGTAGCAGGCGGCTAGGTTGTCCCGCTCCAGCGCCGCCGAGGCGATCTGGGCGAGCGCCCCGCCCAGGGAGTGGCCGGTGATGTAGAGGCCGAGGTCGGCCGGCACGGCCGCGTCCACCGCCGAGCGGATCTCGTCGGCCGACACCGCGAAGGCCTTCCAGAAGCCGCTGTGGACCCGGACGCCCGGAAATCCCGGCAGGTCCATGCGCAGCGCGTCGAGGTCGATCGCCCAGTCGGCGAGATTGGCGGTGCCGCGGAAGGCAAGGACGGCGAACTCGGCGGGATTGACCGCGAGGAAGGCCTGGACGTCGTTGCGGTTGAAGACCCCCGCGAGCGCGAACTTGCCGCCCGCCAGGCACGCCGCCAGCGCGTCGCGTCCGCCTGGCTTCTCGGCCTTGGCCGCGCCAGGGCCGGGCGGCGGCTGCGCATCGACGAACGGGATGTAGGCGAGCTCGGAGAAGATGGCCATCAAGGCCGCGGTCCGGTCCGAATAGGCCGCCCGCCAGGTGGGGATCGCCACCGCGTCGCCTGCGGTGAGACGGGGAGGGGCGGGCGGCTTGCCGGCGGCCATGGGAAATCACCTTGGGTGGACGGACGAGACACCATCATCACGCACGGTCGCGGTTAGGATTGGCTTGACGTTTAGAACAAACCGTGAAAGGAACAAAACAAGCACAAACGGAGGTTCTCCCCATGTTTCGGTTGGCGCGCGAAGGTCTGGCCCTTGCCTCGGTGGCGAGCTTCGTTTGGATGGTCTGCAATCTCGCCCAGTTCGCTGGGTGAGTCGCTTCGGGCGCGGCGCTAGCGTTGGCAAGGCGAGGTTGGCGGATGGCGATGGGCGGCGACGGTTTCGTGCACCTGCGCGCGCGCTCGGCCTATTCGCTGCTTGAGGGGGCCATCAAGGCCGAGAAGCTGGGGGCGCTGGCGGCGGCCGAGGGGATGCCGGCGGTGGCGCTCGCCGACCGGGCCAACCTCTTCGGCGCCCTGGAGTTCTCGGTCGCCACCAAGGACAAGGGCGTGCAGCCGATCATCGGCTGCGCCCTGCCGGTCAGCGGGGTGGGGGAAGGGCGGCCGGAGCGCTGGGCGCGGCGGCCCACGGTGGTGCTGCTCGCCCAGGACGAGACCGGCTACCGCAACCTCACCGAGCTTTCCACCGCCGCTTTCCTGGGCGTCGCCCCCACCGAGGAGCCGCACGTCCCGTGGGCCACGGTCGCGGAGCACGCGGAGGGGCTCATCCTCCTCTCCGGCGGCCCGGACGGGCCCGTCGACCCGCTGTTCGCCGCCGGCCGCACCGCCGACGCGGCCAAGGCGCTGGCCGAGATGCGCCGGGTGTTCGGCGACCGCTTCTACGTGGAGCTGCAGCGCCATGGCCTGGCCGCCGAGGCCGCCGCCGAGCCGGGGCTGGTGGGCTGGGCGTACGACTTCGACGCGCCCCTGGTGGCGACCAACGACGTCTATTTCGCCAAGGCCGATACGCACCGGGCCCACGATGCGCTGCTCTGCATCGCCGACGGGGCGTTCCTCGGCCAGGAGGAGCGCCGGCGCGTCACCGCCGAACACTGGTTCAAGGGCGCCGCCGAGATGCGCGCCCTCTTCGCCGACCTGCCGGAGGCCTGCGACAACACCCTGGAGATCGCGCGCCGGTGCGCCTTCATGGTAAGGAAGCGCGATCCGGTGCTGCCGCGCTTTCCCACCCAAGCGGGCCGCAGCGAGGACGAGGAGCTCGCCGCCCAGGCCCGCGAGGGCCTGCGGGCGCGGCTCGTGGCGGCCGGGGCGAACCCGGACGACGCCGGCTATCACGAGCGGCTGGAGCGCGAGATCGGCGTCATCCAGTCGATGGGCTTTTCCGGCTACTTCCTGATCGTCTCCGATTTCATGAAATGGTCGGTCGCGCACGGCGTCCCGGTGGGCCCGGGCCGCGGCTCCGGCGCCGGCTCGCTGGTCGCCTGGTCGCTCCTCATCACCGGCGTCGACCCGCTGCGCTACAACCTGATCTTCGAGCGCTTCCTAAACCCCGAGCGGGTGTCGATGCCCGACTTCGACATCGACTTCTGCCAGGAGCGCCGCGAGGAGGTCATCGCCTACGTGCAGGCCAAGTACGGCCGCGACCGGGTGGCCCAGATCATCACCTTCGGCACCCTGCAGGCGCGGGCGGTGCTGCGCGACGTCGGCCGGGTGATGCAGCTGCCGCTGGGGCTGGTGGACCGGCTGGCCAAGATGGTCCCCAACAATCCGGCCGCCCCGGTCACCCTGGCCAAGGCCATCGAGATCGAGCCGCGCCTGCAGCAGGCCCGCGAGCGTGAGGAGGGGGTCGCCGAGCTCCTGGGCATCGCCCTGCAGCTCGAAGGCCTTTACCGGAACGCCTCCACCCACGCCGCCGGCGTCGTCATCGGCGACCGGCCGCTCACCGAGCTGGTGCCGCTCTACCGCGACCCGCGCTCCGAGATGCCGGCGACCCAGTTCAACATGAAATGGGTGGAGAGCGCCGGTCCGGTGAAGTTCGACTTCCTCGGCCTCAAGACCCTGACGGTGATCGACCGGGCGATGGGGCATTTGAAGCGCCGCGGCGCCGACTTCCCGCTCGGCCAGATGCCGCTCGACGACCGGCCGGCCTACGAGCTGATGAGCGCCGGCCAGACCCTCGGGGTGTTCCAGATGGAAGGCCAGGGGATGCGCGACATCCTGCGGCAGCTGCGGCCCACCAACCTCGAGGAGGTGTCCGACCTCATCTCCCTCTATCGCCCCGGCCCCATGGACTCGATCCCCGAGTACGTGGAGTGCAAGGGGGGCCGCAAGCCGATCGAGATCGTCCATCCGCTCACCGAGAAGGTGCTGCGACCCACCTTCGGGGTGATCGTCTACCAGGAGCAGGTGATGCAGATCGCCCAGATCCTGGCGGGCTACAGCCTGGGCGAGGCGGACCTGCTGCGCCGCGCCATGGGCAAGAAGAAGAAGGAGGAGATGGACAAGCAGCGCGCGCGTTTCCTCACGGGCGCGGCCGAGCGGGGCGTCGATAGGGGCGCCGCGACGCTGCTCTTCGATCGGATGGAGAAGTTCGCAGGCTACGGGTTCAACAAGAGCCACGCCATGCCCTATGCGCTGATCGCCTACCAGACCGCCTGGCTGAAGGCGAACGCGCCGGTGGAGTTTTTCGCGGGCTCCATGAGCCTCGACCTGTCCAACACCGACAAGCTGGCGCTTTTCTACCAGGACGCCAAGCGCTCGGGCGTCGTGGTCCGCGCCCCGGACGTGAACCGCTCCGGGGCCGACTTCGAGGTCGCCGACGGCGAGGTGCTGTACGCCCTGGGCGCCATCCGCAACGTGGGCCTCTCGGCTATGGAGCACCTCGTGGAGGTGCGCGAGGCGGGCGGCCGCTTCCGCGACCTATTCGACCTCCTCGAGCGGATTGATCCGCGCCAGGTGGGCAAGCGGGCGCTGGAGAACCTGGCGCGGGCCGGCGCCTTCGACTCCATCCACCCGAACCGGGCCCAGATCCTGGCCGCCGCCGACGACCTGATCGCCTACGCCGGAAGCGTGGCGGCCGAGCGGGCGTCCGCGCAGGGCAGCCTGTTCGGCGGCGAGCACGCCGACGCCGGCCGCCCGCGGCTGCCCAAGACGGCGCCGTTCGTCCCCTCCCAGCAGCTCGACGAGGAGCTCGCCGCAGTGGGCTTCTACTTCAGCGGCCATCCCCTGGACGCCGCCGCCGACGCCCTACGCCGCAAGCGCGTCACCCTGCTCGCGGACGCCATCAGCCAGGCCAAGGCGGGCGCCGAGGCGTTCCGGATGGCGGGCGTGGTGCGCCACCGGCGTGAGCGGACCTCCGCCAACGGCGCCGACAAGTTCGCCTTTGTCACCCTCTCCGATCCCACCGGCGACTACGAGGTGCTGTTTCCGCCCGAGGTGCTGCGCAAGCGCCGCGACATCCTGGAGCCAGGGACGGCGCTGGTGATCCGCACCCGCGCCAAGGCGGGCGAGGCGGACGTGCGGTTCTTCGGCGACGAGGCCGAGCCCCTCGACGAGGCGCTGGCGACGCTCTCGACCTCTCTGCGCATCCATGTCTCGCCCGGGGCCGCCGATCCTACGGCCCTGCGCCAGCGTCTGCGGCCAGCCGAGAAGGGCGGCGGCGCCATCGTGCTGGTGGCCGCGTTCCCTGGCGGCCGCGAGGCGGAGCTGAAACTGCCCGGCCGTTACCAGCTGGATCCGGCCACCCGCGGCGCCCTGAAGACCGCCCCCGGCGTCAGCCTGGTGGAGGAAGCTTAAGGCCCTCACCCGCTCATCCCGGCGAAAGCCGGGACCCAGGGGGGAAGCTGAAACACCCGATCTGGCGCCGCGCCCTGGCCAATCTCGTCCGTGGGGATCGGAAGAATCGCGGCCCCGGCCCGGCCTGGCGTGGCCGGGAGGCTGGGTCCCGGCGTTCGCCGGGATGAGCGGATCGGGCGAGCTTCCGCGCCCTACCGCAGCCGGTCGCGGAGCATCTCCAGAGCCGTCTGCAGCGCCGCGAGCTGGATCTCCTCGCGGGTCTCGAATTCGAAAAGCTCGTGCCGGTGCAGGACCGACTGGTTCGCCCGGGCGGTGGCGAAATGGACGGCGCCCACCGGCTTCAGCGGCGTTCCCCCGCCGGGGCCCGCCACCCCGGTGACCGCCACCGCCACGTGGGCGTGGGAGTTCTCCAGCGCCCCCTCGGCCATCATCCGCGAGATGGGCTCGGAGACCGCCCCGAGGTCGGCGATCAGGTCGCCCGAGACGCCCAGCATCTCCTGCTTGGCCCGGTTGGTGTAGGCGACGAACCCCCGCTCGAAGACGTCGGAGGCCCCCGGGATGGCGCAGATGGCCGCCGCCACCAGGCCGCCCGTGCAGCTCTCCGCGGTGACGATCCGCAAGGAGCGCTCACGCGCATCGTCGATCACCAGTCGCGCCAAGGTCTCGATCTCGAGCGAAAACATCGGTCCCTCCGTCGGCCAGCCGCCGACAACAGCATTCGGCGCCGCCGCCTTTCAAGCCGGATTCGAGCGGCGGAGGCGACCCCGGCGGCCCGAGGACGTCTGGCCGCTACGCCGGCAGCTCCACGGCCGCCACCGCCTGGGCGGCCAGGCCCTCCTCGCGGCCGGCGAAGCCCATGCCCTCGGTGGTCGTGGCCTTCACGCTCACCGCCGACACGGGCGTGCGCAAGAGCTCGGCCAGCCGTTCGCGCATGGCCTGGCGGTGCGGCTTGATCTTCGGCCGCTCGCAGATCAGCGTCACGTCGGCGTTGAGCACCCGCCCGCCGCGGCCGGCCAGCAGCTCCACCGCGTGGGTGAGGAACCGGTCGGAGGAGGCGTCCTTCCAGCGTGGGTCGCTGGGGGGGAAATGGTCGCCGATGTCCCCCTCGCCGATCGCCCCCAGGATCGCGTCGGTGAGCGCGTGCAGCCCGGCGTCGGCGTCGGAATGGCCGACGAGGCCGTGATCGTGGGCGATCGGCACGCCGCAAAGCATCACCCCGCTCCCCGGCCCGAAGCGGTGGGCGTCGAACCCCTGGCCGACGCGAACCGTCCGCGCCGAGCCGGCAAGCCTTTCAGCCATGGCGAAGTCCTCCGGATAGGTGAGCTTGGCGAGCGCTGGGTCGCCCGCCACCAGCGCCACCCGCATGCCGTCGCGCTCGGCCCGGCTCGCCTCGTCGGTGGGCGTCTCGCCCTCGGGCCAGGCGGCGAAAGCGGCCCTGAGGGCCCCCAGTCGGAAGGCCTGCGGGGTCTGGGCGCGCCAGAGCCCCGCGCGGTCGGCGGTGCCGGCGATGGCCCCAGCGCCGTCGTCGCGCTTCAGGGTGTCGGCCAGGGGCAGGGCGAGGATCGCGCCGGGGGCGGTCTCGAGCGCCACCAGCAGGCGCTGGATGGCCGGCTGGGTCAGCAGGGGCCGGGCCGCGTCGTGGACGAGGACGATGCTCTCCTCGTCGCCCTCCAGCGCCGCAAGGCCGTTGCGGACCGACTGGGCTCTGGTCTCGCCGCCGGCCACGGCGCGCCAGCGCGGCAGCCCGGCAAGCGCCTTGGCGGCTTCACCCTGTGCGCCCGGCGCCGTCACCACCACGACGTCCCGGGCGCCGGCGGCCAGCAGGGCCTCAAGCGACCAGCGGACCACCGGCCGCCCCGCTAGGGTCCGCCACTGCTTGGCGCCGCCGGGGCCGGCCCGGGCGCCGACTCCCGCGGCCACGACCACGGCCGAGAATTCCATAAAGAGGCTCTTAAGCGACGCGCGCCCCAAGTCTAGGCTTTACGCAGCTGCAACATTCTGCCTAAAAAGTCATCGACGACGCTGCCCAATTCATGGGCAGTCGCAAGGGGGCCATTTGCATGAGCGGAAGCCGCACGCGGTTGGCCTCTGGGCGGCCCCACCTGGACACGCTGAAGGCGACGGCCTTCGACCTCATTCCCGAGCCGGCCATGGTGGTCGACAGCGAGGGGGCGCTGGTCGCGGTCAACGAGGCGGCCGAGGCGCTCTTCGGGCAAGGCCTGGCGCTGCTGGCGCGCGGCCGCTTCAAGGCCGCCCTGCCGCCGGATTCCGCCCTGGTCTTCCTCATCAACCGGGCGGTCAGCCAGGGAGGGCCGGTCCGCGAGCGGGAGATCGAGATCGCCCTCTTCGGCCATCCGCCCTTCCAGGCCGACGGCGCGGCCGCCCCGCTCGGCGACGGGGCGGTGCTGCTCACCCTGCATCTGCGTGGCGGGACCTTCGGCGTCGACCGGACCGTCGATGTGGCCGGTCTGCGCTCGGTCGTGGGCCTGGGGCGGATGCTGGCCCACGAGATCAAGAACCCACTCGCAGGCATCCGGGGCGCCGCCCAACTCCTGAAGAGCGGGGCCAAGACCGAGGACGCCCCGCTCGCCCAGCTCATCATGGACGAGACCGACCGCATACGGCGCCTGGTGGACCGGATGGAGGCCTTTTCCGACGACGCGGCGCCGGCGCGCGCGCACGTGAACATCCACCAGGTCCTCGACCGGGTGCGGGCGCTCGCCGCCAATGGCGTGGCCGAGGGCCTGCTGCTGCGCGAGACTTACGATCCTTCCCTGCCGCCGGTCCTGGGCGACGAAGATCAGCTGATCCAGATCTTCCTCAATCTGGTGAAGAACGCCGCCGAAGCCGCCCATGCGCGGCGCGACGGCCGCGGCGAGGTTGTCATCTCCACCGCCTACCGCCACGGCGTCCGGGTCCGGGCCGGCGAGGGCGTCCGCACCCAGGGTGCGCCGCTGGAGGTCAGGGTGCAGGATAACGGTCCGGGCGTCCCGCAGGCCCTGCGGGATCATCTGTTCGAGCCGTTCGTCACCACCAAGGCTAACGGCGCGGGCCTCGGCCTCGCCCTGGTGGCCAAGCTGGTCTCCGGCCACGGCGGTCTCATCGACTTCGACTCGGAGCCCGGTCGGACCGTCTTTCGCGTGCTTCTGCCGGTCGCGCCGCCGTCGGCCGCCTTCGAAGGTTCCCTATGAACGCCCAGCCGCAAAAGATACTGATCGCCGACGACGATTCCTCGATCCGGCTGGTCCTGAGCCAGGCGTTCAGCCGCCTCGGCTACCAGGTGCGCGCCACCGGCAACGCCACCACCCTGCTCAAGTGGGTGACCGACGGGGAAGGCGACCTCGTCATCACCGACGTGGTGATGCCCGACGAGAACGTGTTCGACGTCCTGCCCAGGATCCGCAAGCAGCGCCCGAAGCTGCCGGTGATCGTGATGAGCGCCCAGAACACCCTGCTCACGGCCGTGAACGCCGCCGAGATCGGCGCCTTCGACTACGTCCCCAAGCCCTTCGACCTCGACGACATGACCGCCACCGCCCGGCGGGCCCTCGCCCGGCCGGCCGACATCGAGGCGGCCCGGGCGCAGGCGAAAGCGATGCGCGACGAGCGCCTGCCGCTGATCGGCCGCTCGGCGCCGATGCAGGAGGTGTACCGCACCATCGCCCGGCTGGTCGGCGCCGACCTGACGGTGCTGATCCTGGGCGAATCGGGCTCCGGCAAGGAGCTGGTGGCGCGCGCCCTGCATGATCTCGGACGCCGACGCGACGGCAAGTTCGTCGTCATCAACCTCGCCGCCGTCCCGCGCGAGCGGGTCGAGACCGAGCTGTTCGGCAAGGGCGACGGCGACTACGGCAAGCTGGTGGAGGCCGACGGCGGCACCCTTTTCCTCGACGAGATCGGCGACATGCCGCTGGACGCCCAGACCCGCCTGCTCAGGGTCTTCGACGGCGCCGAGCCGGCCATCAACCCGCGGACCGGGCGGCGCCCCAACGTGCGGGTGATAGCCGCCGCCAACCGCGACCTGCGCGGGCTCATCCAGCAGGGGCTGTTCCGCGAGGACCTGTATTTCAGGCTGAACGTCGCCCCGGTGCGCCTGCCGCCGCTGCGCGAGCGCACCGAAGACATCCCCGACCTCGCCCGGGCCTTCCTGCTGCGGGCCAACCGCGAGGGCTTGCCGGCCAAGACCATCGACGCAGCGGCCCTCGAACGGCTCAAGGCCCACAGCTGGCCCGGCAATGTCCGCGAGCTGGAGAACCTGATCCGGCGCATCTGCGCCCTCTACGCCGAGGAGATGATCACCGCCCGGATCATCGAGCGCGAGCTCTCCGAGCAGGCCACCGCGCCGCCGGGCGAGGCTGGGCCGATCACCCTTTCCACCCTGGTCGAGCGGCACCTGGCCTCCTACTTCGCCGACCAGCCCGACGGCGTTCCCCCCGCCGGTCTCTACGACCGGGTGCTGGAGGACGTGGAGCGGCCGCTGATCCAGCTCACCCTCGCGGCCACGCGGGGCAACCAGGTGCGGGCGGCCGAGGTGCTCGGGCTCAACCGGAACACCCTTCGCAAGAAGATCCTCGACCTCGGGCTGGAGGCGGTGCGCGGGCGCCGCTGAAGGCCCGCACCGCTCCTAGCTCCGGGAGCCTGACGCATAATAGCCACAACCCTGTTGAAATTCGGGCACAGCCAACGATAGGCTGAGTTCGATGGAGTCAGATCCCGCCTTGCCCTTGGGCCGCCCGGCGTCGGGCAGGCGCGCGTGGCCGGCCTTTCTGGAATCGCCGCGGCTGGTCGGCGCGGGGTTCGCCGTGGCGGCGATTCTCACCGCGGCCGCCGTGGGACTGGGCTCGTCGCCGACCCTGTCCGGTCCGCTGGGCCCGGCCAGCCCCCTGGTCCTGGCCCTGGTGGGCGCCGACCTCGTCCTCATCCTGGCGCTCGGAAGCCTGATCGGCTGGCGGCTCGCCGGGCTGGCGGACAAGCAGGCCCGGGACGCCGGCGCGCGCCTGCACCTGCGGTTCGTGACCCTGTTCGCCCTGGCCGCTGTAGCGCCGGCGCTGGTGGTCGCCCTGTTCTTCGGGGTGCTGGTGACCCGTGGGGTGGAAAGCTGGTTCAACACCCGGGTTGAGACGGTGGTGGAGAATTCGGCCACGGTGGCGCGCTCGTACGTCGACGAGCAGGGCCTCTACATCCGCGACCACGCCGCTTCGATGGCCCGGGAGCTGAACAACGCCGGCCCCAGCCAACTGGCGAGCTCGCCGGTGGCCTTCTCGCTCTTCCTCGGCCAGCAAGCGAGCGACAACGGCTTCACCGCCGCCTACGTGATCGATCGCGGCGGCCGGATCCTCGCCAGCGCCCACGCCGGGATCGCCCCCGAGTTTCTTCTGCCGCCGGCCAAGCTCTTCGCGGCCGCCGATCCGGGCGACGAGGTGGAGGCGAACTCTTTCGAGGGCGAAGAGCTCTTCCGGGCGCTCTACCGGCTGCGCGGCTATCCCGACGCCTATCTGTACGTGGTCCGGCCCGTGACCCACGGCGTCTTCAGCCACCTGCGCGAGACCAGCGATTCGGTGGCCGCCTACCGTCAGGCCAAGGAGAGCCGGGGGCGCATCCAGGCGGGCTTCGCCTTCATCTACGCCGAGGCGGTGCTGGTGGTGCTGCTGGGCGCGGTCTCGTTCGGCATGTCGGCCGCCGACAGCATCGCCGGCCCCGTCGCCCGCCTCGTCCAGGCCTCGGGCAAGATCGCCGGGGGCGATCTCACGGTGCGCGTCGACACCCGATCTGGTCCTGATGAGATCGGCGTGTTGTCACGCGCTTTCAATAGGATGACAAGTGATCTTGAGACGCAACAGAAAGCCTTGATGACCGCTCACAAGGAGGCAGAGTCGCGCCGTCAGTTCGTCGAGACCATGCTCTTCGGGCTCAGCGCGGGAGTGATCGGGCTCGACCGGACGGGCCGCGCCTCGGTGGTCAACCGCCAGGCGGCCGCCCTGCTGGAGCCTGCCGGAGACGCCGTCGGGCGCCCGCTCACCACGCTGGCGCCGGAGTTCTCCGACGCGGTCGAGCGCGCCGCCCGCTCGGGCCAGGAGGTCGAGGAGGACCTGGACATCGTCCGGGGGGGCGAGGCGCGGCGCCTGCGGCTGCGGGTGAGCCACAGTCCCGAGGGCCTGGTGCTGACCTTCGACGACATCAGCCGTCTAGTGGCGGCCCAGCGCAATGCGGCCTGGCGCGACGTCGCGCGGCGCATCGCCCACGAAATCAGGAATCCGCTGACTCCCATCCAGCTCTCGGCCGAGCGGCTGCGGCGCAAGTACCGCAAGGAGATCGCCACGGACCTCGAGACCTTCGACCGCTGCACCGACACCATCGTGCGCCAGGTCGGCGACATCGGCCGCATGGTCGACGAGTTCTCGGCTTTCGCCCGGATGCCTGCGCCGGTCTTCGCCGAGCATGACGCCGGCGAGCTCCTTCGTCAGGCCGTGTTCGCCCAGCGGGTGGCCGATCCGGCCACCTCCATCGAGATCGTCGAGCCCTCGGGGCCCGCGCCGGTGGTGTGTGACGGGCGCATGGTCGGCCAGGCGCTCGCCAACCTGCTCAAGAACGCCGGCGAGGCGATCTTGGCGCGCCGCCAGGACCCGGCCGCGCCGCCCGGCCGGATCACCGCCTGCCTGAGCCTGGACGCTCGGCAGGCGAGCTTCGAGATCGAGGACAATGGCGTCGGCCTGCCGGCGAAGGACCGCGGACGGCTCACCGAGCCCTACGTCACCACCCGCGAGAAGGGCACCGGCCTTGGGCTGGCGATCGTCAAGCGAATCATGGAGGAGCACGGAGGCGACCTTCAGATAGGAGACGCCGCCGAGCGTCCCGGCGCGCGGATGGTCTTGCGCCTTCCCCTCGGCCGTCCGATCGCTCCCGGCGTCGATGTCGGCGAGCACGTCCTGAAAGAAGCTTGAGATGGCCCACGACGTCCTGGTGGTCGACGACGAGATCGACATCCGCGAGCTGGTGGCGGGGATCCTGTCGGACGAGGGCTACGCGGTCCGCACCGCCGGCGATTCCGAACAGGCGCTGATGGCGATCCGGGCCCGCCGGCCCTCGCTGCTGATCCTCGACATCTGGATGCAGGGCGGCGGGATGGACGGCCTCGAGCTCCTCGACCTGGTCAAGAGCCTCGACGCCGACATGCCGGTGATCATGATCTCCGGCCACGGCAATATCGAAACCGCGGTGAGCTCCATCAAGCGCGGCGCCTACGACTTCCTGGAGAAACCGTTCAAGTCCGACCGCCTAATGCTGCTGGTGGAGCGGGCCATCGAGGCCGCCGGCCTGAGGCGTGAGAACCGCCGTCTGAAGGCCCTCGCGGGCGCGCCGAGCGGCTTTCTGGGCTCCTCGACCGCCGCCCAGCAGCTTCGCCAGACCATCGCCAAGGTCGCCTCCGCCAACAGCCGCATCCTGATCACCGGCCCTCCGGGCGCCGGCAAGGAGACGGCCGCCCGGCTGATCCATGATTCCAGCCAACGTTCGAAGGGCGAGTTCATCGCCATCAGCGCCGCCGGCATGACCCCCGAGCGGATGGACCTGGAGCTGTTCGGCGAGGAAGGGGAGGGCGGTCGCCCCCGCAAGATCGGGGTGTTCGAGCGGGCCCACGGCGGCACCCTCTACCTCGACGAAGTGGCCGACATGCCTCGCGAGAGCCAGGGCCGCATCTTGCGGGTGCTGGTGGACCAGCGGTTCCGGCGGGTCGGCGGCGACAGCGACGTCCAGGTGGACGTGCGGGTGATCTCCTCGAGCTCGCGCGAGCTTCGCGAAGAGATCGCCGCGGGCCGATTCCGCGAAGACCTGTTCCACCGCCTGAACGTGGTGCCCCTTAGGGTTCCTGGCCTCGAAGAGCGGCGGGACGACATCCCCGAGCTGCTGGATGACTGCATGGCGCTGATCGCCGCCGCCCAGGGGCTGCCGCGGCGCACCCTCTCCGAGGACGCGGTGGCCACCCTGCAGGTTCAAGCCTGGCCCGGCAACGTGCGCCAGTTGCGCAACATGGTGGAGCGGATCCTGATCCTCGCCCCCGGCGATCCCTCCGAGCCGATCACCGCCGAGATGCTGCCGCCGGAGGCCACCTCCCAGGCGCCGGCCGGAGGCCTCGGCGCCGATCGGATCATCGCCCTGCCGCTTCGCGAGGCGCGCGAGCTCTTCGAGCGCGAGTACCTCGACGCCCAGATCATGCGGTTCGGCGGCAACATCTCGCGCACCGCCGCCTTCATCGGCATGGAGCGTTCGGCCCTGCACCGCAAGTTGAAGTCCCTGGGCTTCGGGGCCGCCAAGGGGCTGGAGGAGGGGGACGACTGATGGGGCGGGTCGCCTATGTGAACGGCCGGTTCGCGCCCCACGGGGAGGCGGCGGTCAGCGTGGAGGACCGCGGCTACCAGTTCGCCGACGGGGTCTACGAGGTCTGGGCGGTGCTAGGCGGGCGCCTGGCCGATGCGGACGGCCATTTCCAGCGGCTCGAGCGCAGCCTCCGCGAGCTGAAGATCGTCCCGCCCATGACGCGCGCCGCCCTTGAGGTGGTGCTGCGCGAGACGGTGCGGCGCAACCGGGTGCGCGAGGGACTCGTCTATCTGCAGGTGACCCGCGGCGTCGCACCGCGCGACCACGCCTTCCCGTCGCCCGCGCCCCGCCCCTCCGTCGTCGTCACCGCCCATTCCGTGGACCGGGCCGCCGCCGACGCCAGGGCCGAGGCCGGGGCGGCGGTGATCACCGTCCCGGAGACCCGCTGGGCGCGCTGCGACATCAAGACCGTCGCCCTGCTCCCCAATGTGTTGGCCAAGCAGCAGGCGAGGGCGGCCGGGGCGGTGGAGGCCTGGTTCGTGGACGAGCTCGGCCTCGTCACCGAGGGCGCCTCCAGCAACGCCTGGATCGTCGACAAGGCGGGTGCCCTTCGGACCCGGGACACCCAGGCGAACATTCTGAGAGGCATCACCCGCGGCACCCTGCTTCGGGTGATGGCCCGCGAGGGCCTGAAGGTGGAGGAGCGGCCCTTCACGCCCCAGGAGGCGCTGGAGGCGCGCGAAGCCTTCATCACGGGCGCCGGAACGCTGTTGCTGCCTATCGTGCGGGTGGACGGGCACACAGTAGGGAATGGCAAGGTTGGGCCGGTGGCGAAACAGCTGAGGCGACTCTATATCGAGGAGGCGCGGCGAACGGCGGTCTGAGAAGGGCGTTTCGCCGACGGGAACTCGTGTGTGGCGGCCGAGCCGCCTTCAATGACAAAGGGGATCAACCCGATGAGCGTCACCACCGCCGACAAGAAACAGAACCTTCAAGACACCTTCCTCAACAGCGTGCGCCGCTCGAAGACGCCGCTCACCATCTTCCTGGTGAACGGCGTGAAGCTTCAGGGGGTCGTGAGCTGGTTCGACAATTTCTGCGTCCTGCTGCGGCGGGACGGCCAGACGCAGCTCGTCTACAAGCACGCAATCTCCACCATCATGCCCGCTCAGCCGGTCCAGCTCTACGAGCCGGGCCCAGACGATCACGATTGAAGCCGCCTAGCCTAGAACGCAGCGATCCCATTCAGTCCGCCCTGGTCCTGCATCCGGACCGGGACCGGAAGGACGCCGTCCGGAGGCCCGCGGCGCGGCTGGCCGAAGCTGTGGGCCTCGCCGAGGCCCTCGACCTCGACGTGCGCGAGGCGCTGGTGGCGCCCTTGCGCGCGCCCACGCCGGCGACCTTGCTGGGCGCGGGCAAGGTCGCCGAGGTGGCGGGTCTGGTCGAGGGCGAAGCGCTGGACGTCGTGGTCGTGGACGACACCCTCTCGCCCGTTCAGCAGCGCAACCTGGAGCGGGCCTGGAAGGCCAAGGTGATCGACCGGGCTGGACTGATCCTGGAGATCTTCGCCCGGCGGGCCCGCACCCGCGAAGGGCGCCTGCAGGTGGAGCTGGCGCGCCTGGAGTACGAGCGCTCGCGGCTGGTGCGCACCTGGACCCACCTGGAGCGCCAGCGCGGCGGCTTCGGGGTGATGGGGGGCCCCGGCGAGACTCAGATCGAGACCGACCGGCGGCTCCTGGCCGAGCGGGTAGGGCGTCTGAAGCGCGAGCTGGAGGAAGTGCGCCGAACCCGCGCGCTCGGCCGCCAGGCGCGTCGGCGCGTGCCATTCCCGGCCATCGCCCTCGTGGGCTACACCAACGCCGGCAAGTCGACCCTCTTCAACCGGCTCACCGAGGCGGGGGTGCTGGCCGAGGACATGCTGTTCGCCACCCTCGACCCCACGCTCCGGCGTCTCAGGCTCCCCGGCGGCCGGGCGGCGATCCTTTCCGACACCGTCGGCTTCATCTCGGACTTGCCCCACGAACTGGTGGAGGCCTTCCGCGCCACGCTGGAAGAGGTGAAGGAGGCCGACATCATCCTACACGTCCGCGACATCGCCACCCCCGAGAGCGAGGCCGAGGCGAGCGACGTGCGCCGGGTGCTGGACGATCTCGAGGTGGGGGAGGCCGGCGGCCAACGCGTCCTCGAGGTGTGGAACAAGCTCGACCTCATCCCGGAGGAGGCGCGCTCCTTCCTGACCGCCCGAGCCGAGAACGACCGGGGCGGGGCCGCGGCGGTGTCGGCGACGACCGGGGAAGGGTGCGAGCGGCTTCTGCGTCGGCTGGCGGCGCTGGTGGACGAGGGGCCGTTGCTGACCATCACCTTGGCCGCCTCGGACGGCGAGGCGCTCGCCTGGCTCTACCGCCACGGCCGGGTGCTCGGCCGCAACGAGGAGGAGGGCGCGGTCACCGTGAAGGCCCGCCTGGACGCCACGGCCCTGGGCCGCTTCGAACGTCTGCGCCCGCAGGCGGCGGCCGCCGCCGCGGCGGAGTAGGGCCCAGCCCCTGACGTGATGCCGGGGCCAGACGGGCCGACGCCAAGCTGGAGTTCGTCTGGGAACCAAAGGGTAGGGCCCCGGACCGGCCAGGCCGACCGGGGTGACGATGAGAGGAGCGATTCAGCCCCAGCTCAACCCGCTCCAGGCTAAGTCCGCTCCGCCCGTTTCGCCTCGTCCCAGAGCCCGTCCATCTCCGCAAGGTCAGAGGCCTCAGGGGACGATCCGGCGGCCGCAAGTTTCCCTTCTATATATTTGAAACGTCGAATGAATTTCTCGTTCGATCCACGCAGAGCCGCTTCCGGGTCGATATCCAGGTCGCGGGCGAGGTTGGCGAGCACGAACAGCACGTCGCCGAGCTCGTCCTTCACCTTGCCGAGGTCGCCGGCCTCCACCTCGACCTCCAGCTCGCCGATCTCCTCCCGGAGCTTCTCCAGCACCTCCTTGGCCGACGGCCAGACGAACCCGACCCGCGCGGCGCGCTTGGAAAGCTTGACAGCCCGGGTAAGGGCCGGAAGGCCCGCCGGAACCTCGTCCAGGAGGCTGACAGACGGGCTCGTGGCCCGCTTGGCGGCGCGCTCCTCGGCCTTGATGGCCTCCCAGGCCAGCGTCTGCTCGCCCGCGTCACGCACGACCTTGTCGCCGAACACGTGCGGGTGGCGGCGGACCATCTTGTCCGCGATACCGGCGGCGACGGCCTCGAAGTCGAACGCACCGAGCTCCTCGGCCATCCGGGCGTGATAGACCACCTGCAGGAGGAGGTCGCCCAGCTCTTCCTTTAGCTCCCCGCGATCGCCGCGCTCGATGGCGTCGGCCACCTCATAGGCTTCTTCGATGGTGTAGGGGGCGATGCTGGAAAACGTCTGCTCCCGGTCCCAGGGGCAACCGCCGTCGGGCGCGCGCAGCCGCGCCATGATCTCGATCAGCCGGAAAATGGGATGCGGGGGCTGGGACATTCGGATGGCCGATTCGGTCTGGAACGCTGCGCCAGAGGGCCTCGGACGCTGCGGTTTCACAAGCCCAAAGCGACGACGCGGCGCCACGCGGAAGCGCCGAATCGCACCGTGATGTCGGACCGAACGCGCATGCCGCAAGCGCCGCGCAACACTGCGAAGACTCGAACCGACCGGAAATGTTCACGCGCCAGTGCGCCTCGCGACGTCGGCGAACGGGCCGTCTCACGGGGTCCGGATCAGACCGACAAACACCGTTGCAACCCCACGCGCGAGCTGCGCTCGCATGGGTCCGATGAAACCGGATTTGCGCCAGAACAAGAGCGCAAAAGCCGGATCCATATCGCGTCTAAGGAAGATTATCGGAAATTGGAGGTGGCTCGGTTTTGATCGCCGGATCGATGTCGGCGCGGGCGAGTTCGCCGCCCACAAAGAGCAGCGGACAGCCGCGCTTTCGGCGATGGCGTAGGCGAAGCAATCCCCGAGGTTCAGGCCCGCCGGATGCCGGCCTTTGCCCCAGCGCGCATAGGCGTTTGCGACGCGACGTCCGCCGGGCGCCGTCACTGGTGCGATCGTCCAGCACGACGATGACTCTCAAGGCAGCGTCAGCTCGCCGCGCTCGATCCGGCGCAGCACCTCCACGAAGAGCTGCGGCTCGGCGGCGGTCACCTTGCGCTCGATGGCCCCGGCGTCGTCTCCGGGCGCGAGCCGAACCTCGCACGTCGCGATCACCGGGCCGCGGTCGTATTCGGCGTCCACCACATGGACGCTCGCGCCGCTGACCACCTCGCCGGCCGCCGCGACGGCCTCGTGGACGCGCCGACCGTACATGCCCTCGCCGCCGAACTTAGGCAGCAGCGCCGGATGGATGTTGAGGATGCGGTTCCTGAACGCCGCGAGGGTCGCGGGGCCGAGCTTGCGCAGGTAGCCGGAGAGCACCACCAGCTCCACGCCCGCCTCCTGCAGCGCCCGCGCCAGGGCCGCGTCGGCGGCGTCGGGGTCAGGGAGCGTGGGGATGCAGAGCGCCGCAACGCCATGCTCACGGGCGAAATCCAGCGCCGGCGCGGCAGCCCGGTTGGTGACCACCAGCCGCGCCTCGGCCTCGAGCTCCCCTCCCTCGATTGCGGCGACGACGGCCCGCATGCTGGAGCCGTTCCGAGACGCGAGGAATCCGAGTTTAAGCACCGGTTTTTACGCGTTTTTTATGGATCGATCTCAAACTCGAACCTCATCCCGTCGTAGGCTGGCTCGACGCCCTTCGGAAGCCTCACCTTCAGCTCCGCGTAGTCAAGGTCGATGTGCATGTTGGTGAGGATGCCCAGCCGCGGCTTCACGCGCTCGATCCAGCCGAGCGCCCGGTCCACGTGGGCGTGGGTGGGGTGCGGGGCGTAGCGGAGCGCGTCGACGATCCAGAGCTCGACCCCGCTCAGCGCCTCGAAGGCGGGTTCCGGCAACTCCAGCACGTCACTCGAATAGGCGACCGGCCCGAACCGGTAGCCCACCGAGCGCACCACCCCGTGGTCCTGGTCGAAGGTCGTCACCGGAATCTCGCCGGACGGGCCGCCGACGCTCCAGCACGTCCCGTGCGGCGGCAACCGGACGATATTGGCGATGGCCGGATAGTCCTTCTCGCCCTGGAAGATGTACTTGAACCGCCGCAGCAGCGTATCCTCGGTCGCCGCGTCGGCATGGCAGGTCATGCGCTGGCGCTGGCGGATGGCGAAGGCGCGGATGTCGTCAATCCCGTGCGACTGGTCGGCATGGTCGTGAGTCATCAGGAGGGCGTCGAGCCGTAGCGCCCCGGCCTCCGCCACCTGCTGGCGGAACTCCGGGGAAGCGTCCACCACCGCCGTCGTCCACTGGTCGGGACCGCCGTCCGAGAGCCGGCGCGCCATCATCGAGCAGCGCGTGCGCCGGTTTCGGGGGTCCTTGGGGTCGCAGACGCCCCAGTTCCCGTCGGCGCGCGGGACGCCCCCGGAAGACCCGCAGCCCAGGATGGTGATCTCCAACCTCGCGCTCACGGCTGAGGAATCCGGTCGAAAAGATTGAAGAAGGCTCGTTCCGTGCGCGCCTCGGCCTCCGCCAGCGACCAGCCGCGGATCTCGGCCAACTTGGCGAGAACCAGGCCGATGTACGCCGGCTCGTTGCGGCGGCCGCGATGGGGCGCCGGAGCCAGGTAGGGGCAATCGGTTTCCACCATGATCCGATCTTCGGGCATGGCGATGACGGCGTCACGCACGTCGTCGGCGTTCTTGAAGGTGGCGATGCCTGAGACCGAGAACCAGGCGCCGAGCGCCGCGGCGCGCCTCAAGAGCTCCGGCCCCGAGGTGTAGCAGTGCATCAGGAAGCGAAAGCCGCCACGGCCCTGCTCTTCCTCCAGGATGTCGGCCATGGTCTCGTCGGCGGCGCGCGAGTGGACCACCAACGGCAGGCCGGTCCGGCGCGCGGCCTCGATGTGGGCCCGGAACACCCGGACCTGCACGGGGCGGGGCGAAAGGTCGTAGTGGAAGTCGAGGCCGGTCTCCCCGATCCCCACCGCCTTTCGATGAGCCGCGAGCTCCGCCAGCCGTTCGGGCTCCAGCTGCGGGTCTTCCTTGGCCTCGTGCGGGTGGACGCCGACGGTGTGCCAGATGTCGTCATGGGCCTCGGCGATCGCCTGGACCCGCGCGGCGGAGGCGAGCTTGTCGCAGATGGTGACCATCAGGGCCACGCCCGCGGCGCGGGCGCGATCGATCACCTCGGATAGGTCCGCCTCGAACTGGGGCGCGGAGAGGTTCACGTGGCTGTCGATCAGCATGCCGGACGCGCGAAGCCTAGAGAGGACCCAGGGCCTTGAGGCCGCGCAGGGCGGTGAAGAAGGCGTCGCCCCGGTCGAGGTTCAACGCCTCCACTTCGCCGGGCAGAGCCGAAAGCGTCTCCCAAGCCTCGGCCCACGGATCGAGGGCGCCCCGTCCTCCCTCGACGGCCGCCATTGTACGTTGGTGGAGCGCGGCGGCCAGGCGGTCCATCAGCAGGGCGAAGCGGGCCTGGCCCTCCGGTCCGCGGAAGCGGTCGGCAAGGCTCACCGCGGCCGCCTCGTCCACCGAAGGCAGCCCGGCGACGAGGGCGCGGGCGGTCTCGTCGACCTCCAGGGCCCCGGCCGCAGCCAGCCGCAGCGCCCTTCCCGGCCCGCCTCGCGCGAGCTTCAGGAGATTGAGGACCGCCTCGGCCGGCAGGCCGGTCTGGGCGGCGAGCCAGGGCGCCGAGGTCTCCGCCAGGGGCGCCTTGAAGGCCAGGCGCCGGCAGCGGGAGCGCAGAGTCGGCAGAAGCGCGCCCGGCGCGTGCGAGATCAGGAACAGCACGCCGCGCTCCGGCGGCTCTTCGAGCGTCTTCAGGACCGCATTGGCGGCGTTGACGTTGAGGTCGTCGGCGGCGTCGATGATGGCCACCCGGAAGGCCGCCTGGCCGGGGGACTTGGCGAAGAACGCCGGGAGAGCACGCGCCTCGTCCACCGGAATCGACTTTCGCGCCCTCCCCTCTTCTTCCCGCTCCAGCACCAGGAGGTCTGGATGGGCGCGCGCGGCCACCTGGCGGGAAACCGGATCCTCGGGCGCGCTTCCCAGCAATCCGTAGCCGGGATCGGGCCGGGCGCCCAGCAGGCGGCGGGCGGCGCGGTAGGCGAAGGTGGCCTTCCCGACCCCTTCGGGACCGACCAGGAGCCAGGCGTGATGCAACCGCCCGCGCTCCAGGGCCGCCAGGAAGGCCTGCTCCGGCTCTTGCGCCCCCTCCAGACGGAAGACCCCGCGCGGATGGGCGATGGTCGGCGCCTCGCTCATGCGCCGATGAGCCGGGCCTGGACAATCTCCCAGATCGCCGCCGCCACGCTCTCCGGATCAGCGCCGGCGTCTACGACGACGCAGCGGCCAGGCTCCGCGCGCGCCAGGCTGAGGAAGCCGTCGCGCAGCCGCCGATGGAAAGCCTCGCCCTTCTCCTCGAACCGGGTCTCGCCGTGCGGCCGGCTCGCCGCCCGCGCCAGACCCGCCTCCGCCGGCAGGTCGAGGATCACGGTGAGGTCCGGGCGCGCATCACCCACCACCTGCGCCTCCAGGACGGCGATGAAGGCCGTCGGAACACCGCCGCCCGCCCCTTGATAAGCCCGGGTCGAGTCGGCGAATCGGTCGCTGACCACCCAGGCGCCGCGGGCGAGCGCCGGGGCGATGGTCCGCTCAACGTGATCGCGGCGCGCGGCGCACATCAGAAGCGTCTCGGTGAGTGCGGACCAGCGGTCCGCGTCGCCGGTGACCAGCAGGCCGCGGATCGTCTCGGCGCCCGGCGAGCCGCCCGGCTCGCGGGTCAGCACCACCTCCTGGCCCTTCGCCCGCAGCCGCTCGGCAAGGCGCAGAGCCTGGGTCGATTTCCCCGCGCCCTCGCCGCCTTCCAGGGTGATGAAGCGTCCGCTCGCCACGGCGCGCCACATGGGCCGCTTGCGCCGACTTGTCCAGACGGGGCGCCCGGCGAGCCGTCCGGTAAGCAAATCTCAAAGGAAGCCCTCCATGAAGCGACTTCGATCCGGGCGAGGGGCTCGTAAGGGGCGCATGGCGAGGCAGGCGCAAGCCGAAACGGCGGGCCCGGAGGCGTGGCTCGAGGAAGGGCTTGCGCTCCACGCCGCCGGAGATCGCCCCGGCGCTGAAGCCCTCTTCCTTCGCGCCGCCGAAACCCGCCCCGACGACCCCACGGGTCTTTATCTGCTGGCCCTGTCCCGCTTCGAGGCCGGCGATTCGGATTCCTCGGAACGGCTCCTGGAGCGGGTGACGGAGTTGAGGCCCCAGCACCTGCAAGCGCGCCTCACCCTGGCGAATCTGCGCCAATGGCGCGGCGAGAACGCCGCAGCGGCGGCGGCCTACGGCCAGGCGGTGGCCCTGGATCCCGCCCGCCCCGATGCGCTCATCGGGCTTTGCCAGACCCTGATGGCGGCCGGCGACGCCGAAGGCGCCGCCGCAGCTGGTCAGGCCGCCGCGGCCGCTGCGCCCGGCGATCCCGCCGCTCAGCTCGCCTTGGCCGCAGCCCTGCTGGGCGCCGGCCGCATCGAAGGAGCCGTAGCCGCCTATCGGGCGAGCGTGGCGCTGAAGCCCGGCGACGCGGCCGCACGGGCCGGCCTCGCCTTGGCGCTGCTGCAGGCGGGCGACGGCGGCGGGGCGTTGAAGGCGGCCGCCCAGGCGGCGGAACGCGATCCCGCTTCGGCGGAGGCCTGGTTCGCGCTCGGCCTCGTATGCCGCAGCGTCGGTCGTCCCGCCATCGCCGCCCCCGCCTTGCGGCGGTCGCTGGCGCTCGATCCGACCCGCGCCGGCGCCCATCTCAGCCTCGGCGCGGCGCTGGTGGAGCTGGACGACTTCCCCGGCGCCGAGTTCGCACTACGGCGGGCCGTGGAGCTCGACCCCGCCTGCGCCGAGGCCCACGCCAACCTGAGTTCGCTCTATTTGCGGGGCGAGCGCTTCAGCCAGGCGCGCGCCCACGCCGAAAGGGCCCTCGTCCTAGATCCCAGGATGTGGGTCGCGCACCGCAACCTCGCCGGCCTCTGCGCGCGCGAAGGTCAGGCCGAGGCCGCCCGTCGCCACCGCGACCTCGGCTACGGCGTCGCCAATCTGCAGGTGCTCAGCGCCGCCCAGCCGGTCCAGCGGGTGCTGGTGCTCACCACCACCGAAAGCGGCAACGTGCCCGAGCGCCACCTCCTTCCCGCCGATCGCTACACCCGGATCAACTGGTTCGTCGAATATGCGCGCGCCGAGCAGTTCGAGGCGCTGCCGCCGTACGACGTCGTGTTCAACGCCATCGGCGACCCGGACCTCAGCGCCCCGACCGCGCGCAACGTGGCGAGATTCCTCGAAGTCTGCAGGCGTCCTTTTTTCAACCGACCCGACAGGATCGAGCGCACGGCGCGGCGCCTCGCCGGCGCCCTCTTCGCCGGCGTTCCTGGCCTTGTCGTCCCGAAGGTGGCGAAGATCGACGCCCAGACGCTCGCTGACCGGGGCCTCATGGCCGCGGCCGACGAGGCCGGCGTCACGCCGCCGCTGCTGGTGCGCCCGATCGGCTCGCACGGCGGCCAGGGCCTGATCCTGGTGAGCGAAGCCGCCGAGGCGGCCGCGGTTCCGGCAGGGGACTGCTACGTCACCGCCTTCCACGATTACCGCTCTCCCGACGGGCTTTGGCGCAAGCACCGGGTGATCTTCGTCGACCGGCGGCCCTATCCCTATCACCTGGCCATCGGGAAGGACTGGATGGTCCACTACGAGACCTCGGGCACCGGCACGGACCCGGCGCGCATCGCCGAGGAGAGGCGGTTCCTGGAGGATGCCGAGCAGGCGGTCGGGGCGAGCGCGATGGCGGCGGTGCGCGAGATCGGCGCGCGGATGGATCTCGACTTCTGCGGCGTCGACTTCGGCGTACTGGCGGACGGGCGCGCCCTGCTCTTCGAGGCGAACGCCACCATGCTGGTCCACCCCGAGTCGCCGGATGGGCCTCTGGCGCACAAGAACCCCTTCGTCGAGCGCATCCTCGGCGCCTTCCAGGCCATGTTGGCCGCCAGGACCGCCGGCTAACCGTAGAGCGCCTTGGCCCTTGCCTCGAAGCAGCCCACTAGGCGGCTCGCGGCGCGGTGGAAATTGGCGACCAGCAGGCGGTCCAGCAGCCGCGACTTGAACTCGAAGTCGATATCGAAGGTCAGCGTCGAGCCGCCCGGCAGCTCAGCGAACCGCCACCGGTTTTCCAGCCGGCGGAACGGGCCGTGCAGCAGCGAGACGGCGATCGTGAGCGCCGGCTCGTCGAGCCGCACCCGGGTCGAGAAGCGTTCGTGGACGACGGTGAACCGCACCTCGGCCTCGGCGTCGAGCACCGCCACTCCGGGCTCCTCCTCGCGCCGGCCCCAGGCGCGCAGGGAGACCACCCAGGGCACGAACTCGGGGTAGCGCTCCACGTCCCCCACCAGGGCGAACAGCTGCTGCGGCGCGTAGGGGAGTCGGCGCTCCAGGTGGTGGCGCAAGCGTCAGGCGCCGCCGAGCCGGGCGGCCCGCAGCCGCTCGAAGTCCTCGCCGGCGTGGTGGGACGAGCGCGTGAGCGGGCTCGCCGCCACCATCAGGAAGCCCTTGGCGTAGGCGATGCTCTCCAGCGCCCTGAACTCCTCGGGCGGCACGAACCGGTCAATCGGTGCGTGCTTGCGGGTGGGCTGCAGGTACTGGCCGATGGTGATGAAGTCGACCCCGGCGCAGCGCATGTCGTCCATCACCTGCATCACCTCCTCGCGGCTCTCGCCCAGGCCCACCATCAGGCCCGATTTGGTGAACTGGCCGGGATCGAGCTCCTTGGCCCGTTCCAGCAGCCGCAAGGATGCGTAGTAGCGGGCGCCGGGCCGGATCTGGAGGTAGAGGCGCGGAACCGTCTCGAGGTTGTGGTTGAAGACGTCGGGCCGCGCGGCCAGCACCGTCTCGGCCGCTCCGGACTTGCGCAGGAAATCCGGCGTCAGGATCTCGATGGTGGCGCTGGGCGCGGCGGCGCGGATCGCCTCCACTGTCCGGGCGAAATGCAGGGCGCCGCCGTCGGCCAGGTCGTCGCGGTCCACCGAGGTGATCACCACGTGCGCGAGGCCCATCTTGGCCACCGCCGCCCCGACCCGCGCCGGCTCCTCGGGGTCGAGGGGACCAGGCTTGCCGGTAGCCACGTTGCAGAAGCCGCAGGCGCGGGTGCAGACCTCGCCCATGATCATCATGGTGGCGTGCGACTTCTCCCAGCATTCGCCGATGTTGGGGCAGCCGGCCTCCTCGCAGACGGTGACCAGGCCGTGCTCCTTCACGATCCGGCGGGTCTCGTTGTAGCCGGCCGAGCCGGGCGCGCGCACCTTCAGCCACGGCGGCTTGCGCAGCACCGGAGTCTCCGGCCGGTTGCGCTTCTCCGGATGGCGCAGATCGCGGGCGGAAAGGGCGTCGATGACAATGGCCATCCGGTCTAGATCGGCGGTTCTCGCGTCCCGATCAAGCCTGGTTGGCAAGGCCGCGGTCGACGAAAGGACACCGGCTCGTCCATATGGCGCGGTCCGCCCTGCCCCCCTATGGTGCCGGCGATGACTCGAACCGACGAGACCGCGGCCGCCCGCACCGCCTTCTCCAGCGACCCGGTCCGGCGGATGAGCCATGGGAACGCGCTCGCTAAGGCCCTCCTGGGCTTCGGGCGGCGGCCGTCGCTGGTGCTGGCGCTCGCCACCTTGGTGGTTCATCTGATCGCCAACAGCGAGTACGGGGTCTTCCGCGACGAGCTCTACTTCATTGTCTGCGGCCGGCATCTGGCGGCGGGATACGTCGACCAGCCTCCGCTCGCCCCGTGGATCGCCGGCGCCTCGTACGCCCTCTTCGGGACGGCGCTCCTGCCGCTCAGGCTGGTTCCGGCCCTGGCGATGAGCGTCACGGTGGGGCTAACCGCCGAGATGTCGCGCCGCCTCGGCGGGCGAACGTTCGCCCAGTGGCTGGCCGGGCTTTGCGTGCTCACCGGCAGCGTGTTCCTGGTGAACGGTCTTCTGCTCACCACCGACATGCTGCAGCCCCTCACCTGGCTCGGCTGCAGCCTCTGCCTCGTCCGCCTGGCCCAGAGCGGCGACGAGCGTTGGTGGCTGCCGTTCGGCCTGGTGCTGGGCGTGAGCCTGCTCAGCAAGTACCTGATCGCCTTCTACCTCGCGGGCCTGGCGGTGGGCATCCTGGCGACGCCGCTCCGCCGCTCCCTGACCAGGCCTTGGGTCTACGCCGGTGGAGCGATCGGCCTCGTGATCGCCGCGCCGAGCCTCGTCTGGCAGACCACCCACGGCTGGCCGTTCCTGGAGCTCGGCCACGCGGCGGTTTCCACCCGCGACCTCCCCCTGACCGCCCCCGCCTTCGCCGCCCAGCAGGTCATCTTCTCCGGGATGGCGGTCGCCCCGGTCTGGATGGCGGGGCTTTGGCGGTTCTCGGCGCGGCCCTCCCTGCCCCAGCTCAGGGTCTTCCCGATCGCCTACGTGGTCTGCGCGCTGCTGTTCTTCACCCTGCATGGCAAGGCCTACTACCTTACCCCCATCTACCCCGCCCTGCTGGCGGGTGGCGCCCTGGCGGTGGAGGACTGGGTGCGCTCGGCGCGCTTCAGGGCGGCCATCCTCGCGGTGATCGCGGCGGTCGGCCTGATGCTTGCGCCCTTCACCTTGCCGGTGCTGCCGGTTCCGGTGCTGGCGAAGTATTCGGAGATGCTCGGGCTCGGCCCCAAGATGGCCAGGGTCGACCGCTTGCCGGTGAGCGTCCTGCCCGAGAACTTCGCCGACATGCTGGGCTGGCAGGGCCTCGCGGCCAAGGTGAGCGCGGCGTACCAGGCCCTGCCGCCCGACGAGCGGGCGAAGGCCGTGTTCTTCGGCTGGAACTACGGCCAGGCAGCCGCCATCGACGTCTATGGCCCGGCCATGGGCCTGCCGCCGGCGATCAGCGGGCACAACAACTATTATCTGTGGGGTCCGGCCGGACACGACGGCTCGGTGATGATCGTGGCCGGGGGCAAGCTGGCCTGGCTGCGCGCCAACTGGCGGTCGGTCGAGGTCGCGGGCTGGATCGACACGCCTTACGCCATGCCGGTCGAGACCAACATCCCGATCTATGTCCTCAAGGATCCCAAGATCCCGCTCGCCAAGCTTTGGCCGTCGCTGAAGCACTATGAGTGAGGCTTGAGCCGCCGGCGTCTCGCTGCGGCCGCAGCGACCGCGGCCGCGTTGCTGGCCGCCTGCGGCGCCCGCGATCCGGGCGGCGCCTTCGTCGACAGCCGTCCGCCGCCCGGACTGGCGGAGCGCTTCCACCCGCCCGAGGGCTGGGCGTGGGGACTGGTTTCGACCGGCGGGCCGCTCCATCGCTACGGCGTGGCCGCGCCCGCCGCCGTCGCCGGGGCCGACATCCTCGTGCTGCCCGATGAGGGCGAAACCGCCGAGACCTGGTTCGAGACCATCCGCGAGCTCGGCGGGGCGGGCTACACGGTCTGGGTGCTGGAGGCCGTCGGCCAGGGCGGCTCCGAACGGCTGAAGACGGCCGACAGGAAGCGGGGCGACGCAGGCTTCGCCGACGACGTGGCGGCCGCTCAGGCGATGATCGGGCAGGTGATCCGGCCGCGTGGCCCGCTCATCCTGCTGGGCGAGGGGACCGGCGCCCTGATCGCCGCCCGGACCGTGGAGACCGGCGCCCATCCAGCCGGCCTCATTCTCAGCGGCTCGCCCTGTGCGCCGGACGTCGGCCTGCTGCGGGCCTGGTCCGCAGCGGCGGACGACGCGGCCCTGGGGCGGACCCACGACGCCTGGCGGGGCGCGGTCACCAACGCATGGCGGCGCGCCAATCCGGACCTCAGACCGCGTCCGCCGACCCCGGACTGGAGACCGGCGCGGGAGAAGTTCGTGGCTGAGACGGCAGCCGCTTCGAAAGCGATCGCGGCCCCGACGCTGATCCTCGCGCCCGAGGGCGCGCCGGCGTGCCTGGCCTCTGCACACGCCGAGCGGCGCGTGGTCGCCGAGGCGGGGCCGGCCCTTGAGCTCGAGGACGATCGCCGCCGCGAGGGCTGGCTAGCGGCCATCGAGGTCTTTCTGAAGCAAGTCGGCCGCCGGCCGGCCATCCCCCAAGCGACAAGCCTTTTCAAGCAAGGCGGGCCTCTGTAGCGTCCGCCCCTTACATTTTGGGGAAGGAACGCGTTCACCGGCCATGAAGGGCGTTTTCGACCCGTCGGGGACGAGGCGTGGGCTGTTCGACGCGCTGACCCAGGCGGCGCGCGCCTACGGTCCCAACAAGAAGATCCTGGAAGACCAGGAACGCCATCCGATCAGCTATACGGACCTGATCCGGGCCAGCTTCGCCCTCGGCCGCAAGCTCGCGGCCATGACCCAGCCCGGCGAGCGGGTCGGCGTGCTGCTGCCGTCGAGCGCCGGGGCGGTGGTGACCTTCTTCGCCCTGCACGCCTACGGCCGGGTTCCGTCGATGCTCAACTTCACCGCCGGGCTTCGCAACCTGCGCGCGGCGGCGAGCCTGGCGGGCCTGCGTCGGGTGCTCACCTCACGCCGGTTCATCGAGCAAGGCAAGCTGCACGACGTGGTCGACGCGCTCGAGGGCGGCTGTCAGATCACCTACCTCGAGGAAGTGCGCCAGAGCATCGGCCTCGCCGACCGCCTCTACGCCCTCGCCGCCGCCGCCCTGCCCGCCAGGTTCCGGGCGGTCACCGGGCCCGACGATCCGGCCGTCGTCCTCTTCACCTCCGGCAGCTTCGGAAGCCCGCGTGGCGTGGTGCTCACCCAGGCCAACATGCTGGCGAACGTCGGCCAGATCGCCGCTCACATCGCGCTCGACCCGCAATGGGTCATGTTCAACCCCCTCCCCGTCTTCCATTGCTTCGGACTGACCGGCGGCGTGCTGCTGCCGCTGCTCACCGGCATGAAGGCGTTCGAGTACCCTTCGCCGCTGCACGTGAAGCTGATCCCCTCGCTGGTGAGGGAGAGCAAGGCGAGCATCCTCCTGGCCACCGACACCTTCGTCGGCCAGTACGCCCGCGCCGCCGAGCCGGACGATTTCAAGACCCTGGAGTTCGTCGTCTGCGGCGCCGAGCGGGTGCGCGAGGAGACCCATGACCTGATCGCCGAGCGCTTCGGCCCGCTGCCGGTGCTGGAAGGGTACGGCGCCACCGAAGCCTCCCCGGTGATCGCGGTCAACAAGCCGGAAGACAACCGCCGCGGCACGGTCGGCGGCTTGTTGCCCGGCATCGAGACGCGAATCGAGCCGGTCGAGGGGATCGCGCGCGGCGGTCGGTTGCTGGTGCGCGGTCCGAACGTCATGGCCGGCTACCTCGGGCCGGGCGGCGTTCTCGAGCCGCCGCCGGACGGCTGGCACGACACCGGCGACGTGGTGGAGATGACGGCGGACAACTGGATCACCATCCTCGGGCGTGTGAAGCGGTTCGCCAAGATCGGCGGGGAGATGGTCTCGCTGAGCGCGGCCGAGGCCCTGGCCTCGTCCCTCTGGCCGGGCGCCCGCCACGCGGTCATCGCCGCGCCGGATCCGCGCAAGGGCGAGCGGCTGGTGCTGGTCACCGACCAGTTCGACGCCGACGCGGGCAGGCTGCTGGCCCACGCCCAGGCGGTGGGCGTCTCGGAACTCGCCGCGCCCCGCAAGATCATCAGGGTGGCCGAGGTGCCGGTGCTCGGCAGCGGCAAGACCGACTACGTGGCGGTGCAGCGCATGGCGGAGCTGGAGGCCCGCGCCGCCTGATCGTCCAAATTCAGCCCAGTTTGATCGCCATCAAGGAGAAGCGGCGCTGTTCGGGGTGGATTTGCTCTTATGACCGCTCCTTTTGCTCCTCCGGGCCACGACGGCCCTCGCTTCGAGATCAAGTCCATCGGCCGGTCGCTCTGCGACCTGGCGCCGGGAGAGGACGCGGTCGATCGTCGTGGCGCCAAGGTCGCGCTCGTCTCCACGGCCGCAGCCGTGGTCGCGCTGCTGGCCCTGGTCGGCTGGCTGCTGATCGGCGGCGGACCGCTTTCTTAGCGGTTGAGCCGCTCCCATCGTCTGCAACGATCGAAACGGCCGAGTCAGCTCCCCTCCGCTACGCTCGCTGCCTGGTCGTGGCCCGCTCCGCCGCTTCGCGAGGAAGTTCTCAGCCGACGATGTCCGCCTCGGTGAAGAACTGGGAGATCTCGTCGCGGGCGTTTTCGGGGCTGTCGGAGCCATGGACGGAGTTGCCCGTGAAGCTTTCCGCGTAGAGCTGGCGGATGGTGCCGGGCGCCGCATTGGCCGGATTGGTCGCGCCCATCACCTCACGGTAGCGGGAGACGGCGCCCTCGCCCTCCAGCACCTGGACCACCACCGGGCCCGAGGTCATGAACTCCACGAGCTCCCCGAAGAACGGCTTCTCCTTGTGGATCCCGTAGAAGGCCTCGGCCTGGGCCCGGCTCATGCGGATGCGCCGCTGGCCGACGATGCGCAGGCCCGCCTCCTCGATCACGGCGTTGATCTTGCCCGTGAGGTTGCGCCGGGTCGCGTCCGGCTTGATGATCGACAGGGTGCGCTCGGTCATGGTCTTGAGAGGCCTTGCGGAGAGAGACTTGGATTTGGTGAAGGTGCGGGCTTATAGCCGGGCCCTCCCCATTTCGCCAACACCATGCTCCGCATCAGCGACCTCGTTTTCGACGCCTACGGCCGGCGCTTTTTCGACCGTGCCAGCGTCAGCATGCCGTCCGGCGCCAAAGTGGGGCTGGTGGGCCGCAACGGCGCGGGCAAGACGACGCTCTTCCGCCTGATCCTCGGCCAGCTCAGCCCGGGCGGCGGCGAGATCGAGCTGCCGCGCGGGGCGCGGATCGGCACGGTGGACCAGGAGCTGCCCGCGACCCCGGTCTCCATCCTGGAGACGGTGCTGGCCGCCGACGCCGTCCGCGCCGGCCTGATGGCCGAGCTGGAGCACGCCGCGCCCGAGCACCTGGCCGAGATCTACCATCGCCTGGCCGACATCGAGGCGGACCGGGCGCCCGCCAAGGCCTCGGAGATCCTCTCGGGCCTCGGCTTCTCCCAGGCGGACCTCCACCGGCCCATGGCCGAGTTCTCCGGCGGCTGGCGCATGCGGGTGGCCATGGCTGCGGCCCTCTTCTCCGAGCCCGACCTGCTGCTGCTCGACGAGCCCACCAATTACCTCGACCTCGAAGGGGCGCTCTGGCTGGAGGCGCGGCTCCGGAAATACCCGCGCACCGCGCTCATCATCAGCCACGACCGCGAGCTCCTCGACCACTCGGTGGACGCCATCCTTCACCTCTCCGAGGCCAAGCTGGAACTCTACCAGGGCGGCTATTCCCAGTTCGAGCGCCAGCGGGCCGAGCGGGTCCGGCTCGCCGCCGCCACCCAGGCCAAGACCGAAGCGCGCCGCGCCCACCTGCAGTCCTTCGTCGACCGCTTCCGGGCCAAGGCGAGTAAGGCGCGCCAGGCCCAGTCGCGCCTGAAGATGATCGCGCGGCTGCAGGATGCGGCGCCGGCCATCGAGGCGCATGTCCAGCCCTTCCTTATCCCCTCCCCTCAGAAGGCCCTGGCGCCGCCGCTGGCGCGCCTGGAGGGGGCGGCCGTCGGCTACGGCGGGCCGCCGGTGCTCTCGCGGCTGGACTTGAGGCTCGATCCCGACGACCGGATCGGCCTCCTGGGGATCAACGGGGCCGGCAAGAGCACCTTCGCGCGGCTGCTGGCCGAGGACCTTGTCCCCGCCGCGGGCCAGGTCCTGCGCGACAAGCGGATGAAGACCGCCTGGTTCCATCAGCACCAGATCGAGGCCCTGGATCCCGCCGACACGCCGCTCTCCATCATCCGCCGCCGGCTGCCCCAGGCGGCAGAGGCGGAACGGCGCGCGCGGATCGCCCAGTTCGGTTTTCCCGCGGCCAAGGCGGAGACCGCCGTCGGCGCCCTATCGGGCGGCGAGCGCGCGCGGCTGCTGCTCAACCTCGTGGCCATGGACCGCCCCCACCTCCTCATCCTGGACGAGCCCACCAACCACCTCGACATCGACAGCCGCCGCGCGCTGCTGGAGGCGCTCACCGACTACGAGGGGGCGGTGATCCTCATCACCCACGACCGCTCGCTGATGGAGATGGTGGCCGACCGCCTTTGGCTCACCGCCGAGGGCACGGTGCGGCCGTTCGAGGGCGACATGGAGGACTACGCGCGGCTGGTGATCGAGCGGGCCCGCGCGCCGGCGCAACCGGCCGCGCAGGCGCGGATCCGGCCGCCGCCCCCCAGGCGCCCGCCGGCGCTCGGACCTCTGAAGCGCAAGCTCGAAGCCGCCGAGGCCGCCCTGGCCCGCGAAACCGCCGCCCTGGCCGAGGTCGACGCAGCTTTGGCCGACCCGGCGCTGTACGCCCGGGGGCCCGCCGAGACGGCCAAGATCAGCGAGCGACGCGGGCGCCTCGCCGAACGGCTGCGGCAGGCCGAAGCTCTTTGGCTGGAGACCGCCGAGGCCTACGAGGCCGCCTCGGACGAGACGTGACCGAAACGCCTTCGACCCGTCCTACCCGCAGCGCACTTCCTTCACGCGGCCGGTGTCGGCATCATAGATGATCGTCTGGCGGTAGGGCGTGTAGTCGCGGCTCATCGGACAGCTCGAGCAGACCACTTGGCGCCGGCTCGGCAGCACCGGCACCGGGATTTCCGTGCGCGGCCGTCCCACCAGGGACTGGAGTTCCTTGGCCCCGCAAAGATCGTCGGAGGCGGTCGCCGGCGGGCGCGGCGCTGGGTAGGCGGGCGCGGGCGGCGTCGCTGGGGCGGAAGACCGAACCGGCGCCGAAGGCGGCCGCGGCGCCGGCGCCGGCGCCAGGCAGGCGCTCAGCGCCAGGACCACCGCGATTCCCCAGACTTTCAGGCTTCCTTCCGCCATCCCCCCGACTCACCTTGGCGCCAGTAGGAGACCGCATAGCCGGCCGCCTTGAATTCCGTCCAGCGCCGACGCGCCTCGCCGAGCGCCGCCTCGTCGCGGCCGTCGAAGAGCAGGACACAGCGTTTGTAGGTCGAGACGTCGCCGGCCTCGGCCCCGTCGATGAGAAACAGGACGTCCGCCTGGTTCAGGTTCTCGGGTCCGGTGGCGATGAGGATCGGCTGGCGCGAAGCCTGCGGCTCGCCCTCGGGGCCGTGCGGCAGAAAGCTGTCTTCCCGATAGCTCCAGAGCCAGCCGTCCAGATGCTCGACGCGCTCCAGATCGCCCGGCCGCACCAGCGCCCGCCAGCCGCGCGCCAGGGTCTTTTCCAGAAGCTCCGGCAGGGCCGCGTCGAGGCTGGTGCGCTCGAGGTGGTAGAACCAGACCTCGCATCCGGCCTCCGCCACCCTCAGCCCTCGTAGAAGTCCGCCACCAGCCGGTCGAGCAGCCGCACCCCGAACCCGGTGGCGCCGTTCGGGATGGTGGGGACCGCGGAGTTCGGCTTCCAGGCCGTGGAGGCCATGTCGATATGCGCCCAGGGCAGGCCGTTGACGAACTTCTGAAGGAAGAGCGCGGCGGTGATCGAGCCGCCGTAGCGGGGGCCGACGTTCTTCATGTCCGCCACCTGGCTTTCGATGTTCTTCTCGTACTGGGCCGGCAGGGGCATCCGCCACAGGGGATCGTCGCTCGCCTTGCTGGCCGCCAGCAGGTTCTCGGCGAGGGCGTCGTTGTTGCTGAATAGGCCGGCCAGATCCTTGCCGAGCGAGACGATGATGGCGCCGGTGAGCGTCGCCAGATCGATCATCAGCTTCGGCTTGAAGCGGTCCTGGCAGTACCAGAGCGCGTCGGCCAGCACGAGCCGCCCCTCGGCGTCGGTGTTGATCACCTCCACCGTCTGGCCGGAGAGCGACTTGACCACGTCGCCCGGTCGCTGGGCCGCCCCGTCCGGCATGTTCTCCACCAGGCCGAGGATGCCCACCGCATTGACCTTGGCCTTGCGCGCCGCCAGGGCGTAGAGCGCCCCCGTCACCGCCGCGGCCCCGCCCATGTCGGTGATCATCTCCTCCATGCCGTCGGCCGGCTTGATGCTGATCCCGCCGGTGTCGAAACAGACCCCCTTGCCGACGAAGGCGATGGGCGCATCGCCCGCCTTGCCGCCCTTCCACTGGAGAACGACGAGCTGGCTCTCGCGCTCGCTCCCCTGCCCCACCCCGAGCAGCAGCCGCATCCCAAGCGCCTTCAGCTGCTTTTCGCCAAGAACCTCCACCTCGACGCCAAGCTCGCACAGCTTCTGAACGCGGCGGGCGAACTCCTCCGGATAGAGGACGTTGGCGGGCTCCGAAACGAGATCGCGGGCGAAGACCACCGCGTCGGCGAGGCTGGAAAGCGGTTTGAAGGCCTTGCCAGCCGCCTTGGCGTCGGCCGCCGCGATCCTGAGCACGCCGATCGAGGGCTTCTTCTCCGGTTTCTCGGTGGTCCGGTACTTGTCGAACCTGTAGGCGGCGAGCCGGGCGCCGAAGGCCGCATGCGCGGCCCGCTCGGGACCCCAGTCGGCCAGCGCCAGGAGGAGGACGTCGCTGCCCGAGGTCTTGACGGCGCCGTAGGCGTGGGCCGCGGCGAGCTCGGCCGCCCTGTCGTCGAAGGCGTCTTTCTTTCCGGCGCCCACGATCACGACGCGCGCGGCGGCGAGGCCGGCCGGGGCGACGATATCCAGCGTCTGACCCATCGCCCCCTTGAACCGGCCCGCGGCGATGGCCCGCTTCAGCGCCCCGGACATCCGCTCGTTCAGCGCCTCGGCCGTTGCAGAGAGCGCCCCGTCCTCGAAGGCGAGGACCGCCAGCGCGGTGGTCTCCGAGGGCTGGACCTCGGCCGCGACGAATTCGATCTTCATGCCCAGGCTCCGACCATTCAGGGGGGCATAGGCCGGCACCCACACTGAGCGCAAGCGGCGGACGACGAACATTGCGATCCGTCCGCCTCGGGCCGCATAGTCGGCGGGAACGAGGGAGGGCGAGCATGGCCTTCGCCAGGATCGGCAAGATCGATCTCTATTTCGAGCGGGTCGGCCGGGGCCAGCGGCTGCTCTTCATCTCCGGCACCGGCGGCGACCTTCGGGTGCGGCCCAACGTGCTCGACGGTCCGCTCGCCGAGGCTTTCGACCTCGCCGCCTACGACCAGCGAGGTCTCGGACGCTCGGCCAAACCCGATGTCCCCTATGCGATGGCCGACTACGCCGACGACGCCGCCGGCCTCCTCGATCACCTGGGCTGGCCGACCGCGAAGGTGATGGGCGTCTCCTTCGGCGGGATGGTGGCCCAGGAGCTGGCGCTGCGGCATCCACAGCGGGTCGAGCGGCTGGTGCTCGCCTGCACCTCCCCCGGCGGCGCTGGCGGCGCTTCCTATCCGCTGCATGAGCTGGACGCCCTCGACGCGGAATCCCGGGCGCGCCTGCTGATCCCGATCTCGGACGTGCGTCACGACGAGGCGTGGGCCAAGGCCAATCCGGAGCACTTCGCCAGGCTCGTCGCCCAGGCGGCGCAGGCCCTCTACGCCGACGAGCCTGGCCGGGCGGCGGGCGCCCGCCGTCAGCTCGAAGCCCGGGCGCGGCACGACGCCTGGGAACGGCTGGGCGAGATCCGTTGTCCGGTGATGATCGCGGCCGGCCGCTACGACGGGATCGCCCGTCCCGAGAGCCAGCACAATCTCGCCAGCCGCATCCCCGGCTCCGCCTTGCGCTTCTTCGAGGGCGGCCACCTCTTCATGATCCAGGACAAGGCCGCCCTCCCCGCCATGATCGCGTTCCTGAACGCCTGACAGGTCATCGATCGCGGTCTTCGCCCAACTAGTCTATTGGCCGGCCATGGCGCGCGGGCGGATCGGCAAAGGCGGAAGGGACGAGCGGCGTCCGCGTCGCGGACGGCGCGAGCGGGCCGCAGCGGACAGCCTACCGCCGGTGGGCGTCGCCGACGTGGTGGAGCGGGACGCGGACGGCGATCTCTTCGTGCGCCTGGTCAAGGCCGCCGACGACGCGCCGCTCGCACGCCTCGCCCCGGACCCGCGCGAGAGGGCCGCCGGCGCCCCGGGCCTCGGCGACCGGCTTCTGGTGAGGCTCACGACGCTCGAGACCGGCGAGGTGGAGGCCAGGCTGATCAAGCGGCTCGGCCAGAGCGCCCACCGGATCCTCGGCGTGGTGCGCAAGGGCCGCGGCGAGGTGCGGGTCGAGCCGGTGGACCGGCGCTCCAAGGAGAGCTTGCTGCTGGCCGGCGCGGACGCGCAGAACGTCAGCGAGGGCGAGCTGGTGCTGGCGCAGGTGGGGGGCGCGGCCGAGCGCCGCTATGGCCCCAAGCGTGGCAAGGTCCTGGAGGTGGTGGGCCGCGAAGAAGACCCGCGGGCGGCCTCGCTGATCGCCATTCACGCCCATGGAATCCCCACCGGCTTTCCCCCGGAGGCGGAAGCCGAAGCCGAAGCGGCGGAGCCTCCGACGCTCGCGGGCCGCACGGACCTTCGGGATGTCCCCCTGGTCACCATCGATCCGCCCGATGCGCGCGACCACGACGACGCCGTCTTCGCCGAGCCGGACCCTGATCCGCGCAACAAGGGCGGCTGGATCGTCTGGGTGGCCATCGCCGACGTCGCCGCCTACGTCCGAGCCGGCTCGGCGCTCGACCATGTCGCCGCCCAGAAGGGCAACAGCGTCTATTTCCCGGACCGGGTCGAGCCCATGCTGCCCGAGCGGCTTTCGGCGGGGCTCTGCTCCCTGCGCGAGGGCGAGGCGCGGGCCTGCCTCGCCGTGCGGATGGTGTTCGACGCCGAGGGGCGCAAGCGGACCCACCGATTCCATCGCGGCCTGATGCGTTCGGCCGCCAAGCTTTCCTACGAGGAGGCGCAGGCGGCGATCGACGGGCGCCCGGACGACCGCACGGAGCCGCTGATGGCGGCGGTGCTGAGCCCGCTCTTCACGGCGTTCGCGGTCCTGGACGGCGCCCGCGCCGGCCGCTCCCCGCTCGAGATCGAGTCGGCCGAGCGGCGCATCCACTTCGGCGCCGACGGCCGCATCGCCCAGATCACGCCGCGCGCCAGCCTGCCGGCCCACAAGCTGATCGAAGAGTTCATGATCCAGGCGAACGTCTGCGCCGCCGAGACGCTGGAGCAGCGCCGCACGCCGCTCATCTACCGAATCCACGACGCGCCCAGCGAGGAGAAGGTCCAGGCGCTGGTGGACTTCCTGGCGACGCTCGGGATCGCCTGGAGCAAGGGACAGGCGCCGACCACCGCCCGCTTCAATGGCCTGCTGGCCGGGTCCCGCGGCGGCCCCCACGGCGAGATCATCAACGAGGTGGTCCTGCGCACCCAGATGCAGGCGGTCTATTCCTCCGACAACATCGGCCATTTCGGCCTCAACCTCGACCGCTACGCCCACTTCACTTCGCCGATCCGCCGCTACGCCGATCTGGTGGTCCACCGGGGCCTGATCCGGGCGCTGGGCCTCGGCGACGACGGCCTCACCGAGCGCGAGGTCCCGCGCCTGCCGATCATCGCCGAACAGATCACCCTGGCCGAGCGCCGGGGCATGGCCGCCGAGCGCGACGCGGCCGACCGCTACGTGGCGGCCTTCCTCGCCGACCGGGTGGGCGCGGAATTCGTCGGCCGGATCACCGGGGTGACGCGGTTCGGGCTCTTCGTACGGCTCACCGAGACCGGCGCCGATGGGCTGGTCCCGGTCTCCCGTCTGGGCGACGAATACTTCGTCCACGACCAGCACGCCCACGCCCTGGTCGGCGAGAGGAGCGGCCGGCGCTGGCGGCTCGGCCGGGAGGTGGAGGTGAGGCTGGAGGAGGCCACCCCGATCACCGGCGGCCTCCTCTTCGAGATGCTGAGCGAGCCGGAAGCCTCCGACGGCTTGCCTGCCCCGCGGACGGGTCGACGCGGCCCAGGTCGCGCTCCTCCCCGGCGCGGCGGCCCGCCGCGCCGCCGCCGGCGGTGATGGCCCGCCGCGCCCGCGAGGCTCAGCCCTTGCGCCCGACCAGGGCGAACATGGCGCCCTGCGGGTCTTGGCCCTGGAGGACCCAGTCCCCGCCTGGCACTTCCATCGGCCCGTTGAGGACCTGGCCGCCGGCGGCCTTCACGCGCGAGGCGGCCGCGTCGATATCGCCCACCTGGAAGTAGTAGTTCCAGGCCGAGACCGGCGCCTGGGGCGGGCGGCGCATCATGCCGCCGAGCACCTGATCGCCGTTCGCGAACAGCTGGTAGGCGCCCATGTCGCCCATGGGGATCGCCTCGTCCTTCCGCCAGCCGAACATCTCGCGGTAGAAGGCAAAGCCCGCCTCGAGATCGCTGGTGAAGAGCTCATGCCAGCCGACATGGCCGGGGGTCCCGCGATCGGCCGGGCCTTCAGCTGCGTCGCTGGGGAGCGGCTTGAAGAGCGCGATCACCGCGCCTTGCGGATCTGCGGCGATCGCGAAGCGGCCGACGCCAGGGATATCCATGGGCCCGTGATGGACCGCGCCGCCCAGGCGCTTGACCTGGTCGGCGGAGGCGTCGACGTCGTCCACGGCCACGTAACCTGTCCACGAGGGCGGCGCGCCCATGGCCTTGGCCTCGGCGGGAATCAGCATCACGCCGGCCACCTGGCGGTCCTTGGCCTTCATCAGCGTGTAGGTCATCCCCGGCATGGGGACGTCCTCGGCCATCCATCCCACGACGCTGGAATAGAAGGCCTTGGCGCCCGCCGTGTCGGTGGTGATCAGCTCGTACCAGACGAAGCGGCCCTTGAAGTCCGTCATGTCGCCTCTCCCATCTTGGCGCTTCAGGCTGAGCGCCGCGTCAGCCGGGCCGGATGCGGCCCGATACCAAGACGCACGAAGGCGCCGCGTTTCGACATCCATATGACGAGCGCCCACCTTTTTGGGCCAGCCGCGCCATCATATTTCGAGTCTTTGATATTGACATAAAAATTATTTAGAGCCCTTCTGCGTGTCACGAATATGGAGCGAGAGATGGCGGCGCCTGCAAGGATGCTCATGGCCACCTGGGACGGGGCCGGCAATTTCCCGCCCCAGCAAGCCCTTCTGGCCACGCTCACGGCTCGTGGATGCGAGGTGGAGGTGCTGGGCCACGCGAGCCAGCAGTCCGCAGTCGAGGCGACCGGCGCGCGGTTCCGCCTCTGGGAGAAGGCTCCGCCGCTCGACTCCGCCCGACCGGGGAGCGACGGGATCGTCTTCGGCGAGCTGCTGTTCTCCAAGGGCGCGGCGGCCGACTTCACCGCCGCGATCGAGCGCGCGGCGCCTGACCTCCTCCTCGTGGACTGCATGCTGGCCTCCGTCCTCGGCGTAGCGCGCGCAAGCGGCCTGCCCACGGTGGCGCTCGGCCACGTCATGTACGGCGTCGTCCAGGCGCCGATCTTCGCGGCCTTGAAGGAACCGATCGAGGCCAGCCGGCTGGTGCTGGCGTTCTCTTACCGCGCCTTCGACCCGGCCCTCGATCCCCCGCCCCACGTGGTCCACGTAGGACCGTTGCGGCCCGCCGGCGCCGCGTGCGCGAGCCCCTGGCGCCGAAAAGCCCCGGACCGCCCCCTGGTGCTCGTCAGCCTGAGCACCAGCCACCAGGACCAGGCGCCTCTGCTTCAGCGCCTCTGCGCAGCGCTAGACGGCATGGAGGTCGAGGCGCTGGTGACCACCGGCCGGGCCGTCGATCCAGCCAGCCTGGCGGCCTCCCCGAACGTGACTCTCATTCGGCATCTGGACCACGCGGCGGTGCTGGGCGGGACCGATCTCCTGATCACCCACGCCGGGCACGGAACGGTGATGGCCGGCGTGACCTATGGCGCGCCGATGCTCTGCCTGCCCATGGGGCGCGACCAGCACATGGTGGCGGCCAGGGTCGCCGACCTGGGGCTCGGAAGGGTCCTGGCGGCGGAGGCGGACGTGGCCCTGCTCCGGGCGACGGCCGAGGCGCTGCTGTCCGACGTCGCCCTCAGGGAACGCTCCCGCGCCTTCGCGCGCCAGGTCGCGGGCGAGGCCGACGCCGAGCGGGCGGCGGACCTGCTCGAGGCGGCGGCGCGCGCGCCGGCGCGCCCGTGAGCGGCAGGATCTATCGCCAGACGGCCCGCGCCGCAGCCACCGAAGCGACCCGCCGGCGAATCGTCGAGGCCTTCGTGGAGCTGAGCCGCGACCGCTGGTTCGACGAGATCACCCTGGCCGACGTGGCGGCCCACGCGGGAACCACCGTGCGCACCGCCCTGCGCCATTTCAGCGGCAAGGACGGTCTGGTCGCGGCGGTCCCGGAGCATCTTGCGCCCCAGATCACCGCCCGCCGTGCGGTCCGGCCCGGCGACGTGGGGCTGGCGATCGAGCGGCTGTTCGAGCTCTACGAGACGAGCGGCGACGCGTTCCTGAGGTTCCTGGCCCTGGAACAGCGCTTCCCCGTCCTGGCGCCGCTTCTCGAGGCCGGGCGCGCCGGCCACCGCGCCGTCACCGCGGCCAACTTCGCCCCCTGGCTGGAGGCCCTGCCGGCCTCCCAGCGCGGGGGCGCGCTCGATGCGGTGGTCATCGCCACCGACGTCTACGCCTGGAAGCTCCTGCGCCGCGACATGGGCCGATCCGAGGCCGAGGCCAAGGCGGCGCTGCGGGGAATGGTCGAGGCGCTCATGGCCGGCTTTTCGGAGCGCGCCAACGCGTGCGCCTAGGAAGGCGAGACGGCAAGGCGCGCTCTTGCCGGGGGCGGCGCCAGAGGCCAATGTCGCGCGCATGAGCCAACAAGCGTTTGAAACCGACGCGGCGATGCCGCGCACCCCGCTCCGCACCGGACGGGCGGCAAGGCCCCGCGACGCGGCCACCCTGATCATCGTCCGCCGGGACGGACCGAAACCCCGGGTGCTGATGGGGCGCCGCCATGGCGGACACGACTTCATGCCCGACAAGTGGGTTTTTCCCGGCGGCCGCATCGATCCCTCGGACTTCCGCGCGCCGGTCGCCGCCGAGCTGCGGCCGGAGGTGGCGGTCCGCCTCAACAAGACCGCTCCGCCCAAGCGGGCCCGGGCGCTCGGCCTGGCGGCGATCCGCGAGACCTTCGAGGAGGCCGGCCTGCTGCTGGCCAAGCCCGGCGCGGCGCGGCCCGGCGCCGGACCCTGGCGTCAGTTCATCAGCCAAGGGGCGCTGCCCGACCTGTCGGCGCTCGACTTCATCGCCCGCGCCATCACGCCCCCGCGGGTGCCCAAGCGCTTCAACGCCCGCTTCTTCATGGCCGACGCCGAACGGCTGGTCAGCCTGGAGCGGCAGGCCGATTGCGGCGAGCTCACCGAGATCGCCTGGCTGGAGCTGGACGAGGCGCTGGGCCTCGATATCCCGATCATCACCCGGGTGGTCCTGGGCGAGATCCCCAAGCGAATGGCTGACCCGCACCGGCCGGCGCCCGATATCAAGACATGGCGTGGCGCGCGGGTGACAGGGAATCTCTGAAAAGTCCTTAGGGTCGTCCGCAGCTTGACCCCTGCGGGCGCCCTTGCGAGTTTGGGGCTTGGCGCGTCCGCCCGAATCTCGGCGTCTGCGGACTAATCCCTTATGGCCCGGAATCCGCGGGGATAGTTATTGTTCAATCTGCTTCGTTACCGGCCGATGCCCGTGGGCGCGATGCTGCACCACAATCTGCCGCACATCCGGGACATGGCGATCGGGGAGTTCCTAAGCTACCTGATCTTCGGCCTGCTTTTCTTCGTCGTGCTGGCCTGGATGCGGCATGCGGGCGTGTTCCGATTCCGCATCCGCAGCGAGAACCGGGACAAGGCGGGCCAGATCGGCCGGGAGGCGGCCAATTCGGCCCGTTCCATCCTGATCTTCAACGGCGTCCAGATCGCCACGCGGATCGCGGCGCTGGCCTTCGGCTTCATCATGACCTTCGAGACACCGATCCCGCTCTGGCAGGCGATCATCAGCTTCCCATTGGTCATGATCGGTCACGACGCCTACTTTTACTGGCTGCACCGCTTCATGCACCTGCCGGCGGTGTTCAAGCCGGTCCATCGCGAGCACCACAAGTCGGCGGCGCCCACGGTGTTCACCGCGTATTCGCTTTCGCTGGGCGAAGCCTTCCTGCAGGGAATCTACCCGATCCTGTTCGTGACCGTGTTCCCCTGCAACTTCTGGACGCTGATCTTTTTCCAGTTCGTCGAGATCGCCCACAACGTGGCGATCCATTCGGGGCTCGACGTCTTTCCAAGACCGCTGGTGGTCGGGCGCCGTTTCGGCTGGCTCTGCGGGGCGGTCTACCACGACATGCACCACGGCGTGTCGATCCGCCATAACTACGGACTCTACTCCCGCTTCTGGGACCGGCTGATGAAGACCGAGCACCCGGATTTCGTGCGCATCTACGAGTACGTCCACTCGCGCGGCAACGACGGGCGCGCCTATGGTTTGCTGGCCGCGCCCGCCAAGCCGGCGCCGATGCGGGCGGAACGCGTGCTGGAGCCGGCGGAGGCCGGATAGGCCTGGGAGAACTCCCATCACTGCGCTCCGCCAATCCGACCTAGCCTTGGAACCGGCCCGCCCCGTGGCCGCGGCCGCCACGGCGCGCCCTGGCTACAACGTCGCAGTCGGCTACCTCAGGGCCTTCTCGCGCCTGCTGGTCTTCGCCCTGCACGCGGTGGTCGCCTACTATCCGGGCCCCTATCCGCTGCACGGCGACGCCGCGCGCATCTCCATGCCGGTCATGGACGTCCGGCACTTCGCCGGGGCCCGCATCCTGGTGGCCTTCAACGAGATCTCGCTGATGTCGTTGCTGTTCTTCCTGTCGGGGCTGTTCCTCTGGTCCAGCCTCAGCCGCAAGGGGGCGATCGGCTTTTTCCGCGAGCGGCTGGTGCGGCTCGGGCTGCCGTTCCTGGTCTGCGGAGGCGTGGTGGCGGCCATCGCCTACTATCCGGCCTATCTGCAGGCGACGCCGGACCATCCTTCGCTGGCCGGCTACGCCCAGACCTGGCTGACACCGGCCCACTGGACGACCGGACCGGCCTGGTTCCTGCTGATCCTGTTCATCTACGACCTCATCGCCATCGGCCTCTACCTGGCGGCGCCGGGGTGGGGTCAGCGCCTGGCCCTGGTCGCCGCGGGCGCGCGCGAGCGCCCGCTGCGGTTCTTCCTCGTCACGGTGGCGATCTCGGCCGTGGCCTACCTGCCGCTGGCGATGCTGCTCGGCCCCTACGACTGGTGGCACTGGAGCATCTTCTGGCTGCAGAAGTGCCGGGTGCTCGAATACGCCGCCTTCTTCTTCCTGGGCGCGGCGGTGGGGGCGTTCGGCCTCAGCCGCGGCCTGCTGGCCCCCGACGGGGCCCTGGCGCGGCGCTGGGGCTGGTGGGGCGCGGCCGCCATCGTCGTGTTCCTCATCGCCGCCAACGTCCTCAGGAAGACCACCACCCACGGACTGGACTACCATCCCCTCTGGGGGAACATCGCCAACATCGGCTGGGTGATCTGCTGTGCGGTCTGCGCCTTCGCCCTGATGGCGGTCTTCGTCCGCTTCGCCAAGCGCACGCCCCTGTTGGACAACTTCGCCAACAACTCCTACGGCATGTACATCGTCCACTACATGTTCGTGACCTGGACCCAGTACGCCCTGCTGGGCGCCGCCATCTCGCCCATCGCCAAATGGCTCTGCGTGCTCGCGGTCACCGTCACGGGAAGCTGGGCGCTGGCCGCCGCGCTTCGCCGGATCCCAGCCGTGGGGCGCAATATCTGAAGGGTCGAAGGCCTCGGCCTACCGCGCCCCAGGCGCCGCCGCCGACCCCGCCAGCAGCCCGCCGTCCAGACTGAGCTCGGCGCCCGTAAGGTAGGTCGCCTCGTCTGACGCCAGCAGCACGGCGAGGGCGGCGACCTCTTCGGGGCGCCCGAAGCGCCGCAGCGGCGTGTCGGCCACGAGGGCGGCCATGCGCTCGGCGCGGTCCGGCCCGGAGCCCAGCATCGGCTCCCACATCGGGGTAAGGATCGCGCCGGGATGGATGGAGTTGCAGCGGATCGCCCAGCCCTGCTGGGCGCAGTAGAGGGCCACGCTCTTGGTGTGATTGCGCACCCCCGCCTTCGACGAGGCGTAGGCCGCCGCGCCCGGAACCCCGATGAGGCCCGATCGGGAGGAGATGTTGATGATCGAGCCCTCTCCCTTGGCCTTCATGGCCCCGATCGCATAGCGGCAGCCGAGGAAGGTCCCGTCCAGGTTGACCGCGTGCACCGCCCTCCAGGCCTCGAGCGTCGCGTGCTCCGGGTCTTGGGGGCCGGAGGTCTCCAGACCGGTGATCCCGGCGTTGTTGACCACGACGTCGCAGGCCGGAAATTCCGCCGCGAGCCGCTCCCAGTCGGCTTCGCTGGCGACGTCGAGGGCCAGGAACCGGCATCCCGTCTCGGCCGCCATGGTCTGGCCGGCAGGCTCGTCGCGGTCGACGGCGACGACCGTCGCCCCCTCTGCGCCGAAGGCTTCGGCAATGGCCCGCCCGATCCCGCGGGCCGCCCCGGTGACGATACAGGCCCTCCCTTCCAGTCTAGGCATCCCGAGGCTCCTGCTAGGGTTAACGAGGCGCCGGGCGAATTGACTTCGCGGCGGCGATTCGTATTGTCCGCGCCTTTCCGCATTCGGGCCGATCGCGCCGGCCGTCAGGACTCGCCATGGCCAAACCGGCTTCCATCAAGATCCGCCTCAACTCCTCGGCGGACACCGGCTTCTTCTACGTGACCAAGAAGAACGCCCGCACCATGACCGAAAAGCTCGTGCTCAAGAAGTACGACCCGGTGGCGCGCAAGCACGTGGAATTCAAGGAAGGCAAGATAAAATAAAGCCTTGCGGCCGGCGGTTCAGGCGGCGCTGGCGATCACCATGTTGCGGCCGGCCGCCTTGGCCGCATAAAGCGCCTCGTCCGCCCGCTTCAGGAGGCCCTCGGCGCTGTCGCCGGGGCCCGTAGTGGCGGCCACCCCGATGGAGATGGTCACCGTCAGCGGCTCGGCCGTCTGAGGCACCCTGAAGGGCGAGCCGGCCACGTGGCGCCGGATCCGCTCGGCCACGTGGTGGGCGTCGGCGAGGCCGGTGTCGGGCATGATCACCACGAACTCCTCCCCGCCGTGCCTGCAGGGAAGATCGATGGCGCGCACGTTGGAGGCCAGCCGCACGGCGAACTCGCGCAGCACCACATCCCCCACGTCGTGGCCGAAGTTGTCGTTGATCTTCTTGAAGTGGTCGATGTCGATCATCAGCGCCGCCACCGGGTCCCCCCCGCGCACCGCCCGGTTCACCAGCGCCCCCAGCTGCCCGGTCATATAGCGGCGGTTGTGCAGGCCGGTGAGCTGGTCGGTCACCGCCAGCTCCAGCGAATAGTCGAGGTTGTTCCTGAGGAAATCGGTGTAGCGCTTGGCCCGCACCTGGCTGCGCACCCGGGCGGAGAGCTCCTGGGGATCGATCGGCCGGGTCAGGATGTCGTTGATCCCGATGTCGAGCGCCTTGACGAGCCGGGCGCGGTCGTCCGGATCCACCACGCCCAGGAGGGGCAGATGCCGGGTGGTCTCCTCGGAGCGCAGCTGCGCGGCGAAGCGCAGCCCGTCGAAGCCGCGCGCCATCACATTGACGATGACGAGGTCCACCGGCCCGCGGGCGGTGAGCAGCGCTTTCTCCGGGTCGCTTTCGGCCACCGGCCGGTGCTCCACGGCGAGCTCGGCGGCGATCCGCTGGGCCTGGCGCTCCTGATCGTCCACCACCAGCACCCGGCCGCCGGCCCCCCCGAGCCGCGAGGCCGCGCCGGCGATCACCCCGATCCGGCGGCCGGACGCCTCGCGCTGGCGCAGCTCGTCGATGACCAGCTTCATGCGCGTCAGGCTCTTCACCCGCGCGAACAACAGGACGTCGTCGATCGGCTTGGTCAGGAAGTCGTCGGCGCCGGCCTCCAGGCCGGTGATCCGGTCGGCGCGCCCGTCCAGCGCGGTCACCAGCACCACCGGGATATGGCGCGTCTCGGCGGCTTCCTTCAGCCGCCGGCAGACCTGGAAGCCGTCCATGCCCGGCATCATCACGTCGAGCAGCACGATGTCGGGCGTTTCGGCGGCCGCGGTCGCCAGGGCGCTGACCCCGTCGCCCGCCGTCAGCACTTCGTAGTATTCCGCTTCGAGCTTGGCCTGCAGGAGACGGACGTTGGCCTCGATGTCGTCCACCACCAGGATGCGGCCGGTCATGCAAGCGTCTCCGCGCCGGCGGTTGGCTCCAGGAACCGCTTGATGGTCTCTAGGAAGTGGGAAATCGAGATCGGCTTGGCGATGTAGGCGGCGCAGCCGCCGGCCCGGATCCGCTCCTCGTCCCCCTTCATGGCGAAGGCGGTCACCGCCACCACCGGAATGTCGGCGAGGGTTTCGTCGTCCTTCAGCCACTTGGTCACTTCCAGGCCGGAGATCTCCGGCAGCTGGATGTCCATCAGGATCAGATCGGGGTGGTGCTGGCGGGCGAGCGTCAAGGCTTGCAGCCCCTCGCGCGTCTCGAGGGTCTCATAGCCCTGGGCCTCGAGCAGATCATGAAAAAGCTTCATGTTCAGCTCGTTATCCTCGACGATGAGGACTGTCTTGGGCATCCGCCTTCCGATTCGACCTGGACTTTGCGAAGTCCATTTACCGACGAGGCGACTCACCCCGCGCAACTGGCCGCCACTGAGCACCAATATCCTTAAACCTGGGTTATTCTAAGCGGATGCCGAGGACGAGCGGGCCAACGCCACCCCTGGAGATTTCCGAGCTCCGGCTCGACGCCGCCGCGCCCCTGGTGCTGGTCGATGCGGACGAGGTGATCGCCCTCTTCATGCGCGGCTTCGAGTCCTTCCTTTCAGACGAGGGCCTGGAGATGCGGATCGATCGCTTCGCCCTCTTCCAGAACATCTACAGGCCCGGGGAAGCCGCGCACATCGCGCTCGAGCATGGACGGGCGCTGCTTCACCGCTTCTTCGGGACGGGAATCGAGGCCGTCGAGCCCGCGCCCGGCGCGGCCGAGGCTCTGCGGAGGCTGGCCGGCGAGGCCAGCATCGTCATCCTCACCAACGCCCCGCCCCACAGCCGCGAGCCGCGCGCCCGCTGGCTCGTCAAACACGGGTTCGACTATCCCCAGGTGGTGAACGCCGGGCCGAAGGGGCCGACCGTCAGAGCCCTGGCGTCCCTGACCGGCGGGCGAACCGCCTTCGTCGACGACCTGCTCAGCCAGCTCGACTCGGCCGCCGAGGCTTCCCCGGCCACGGCGCGGTTCCAGATGGTGGCGGACGAGCGCCTGCGCCCGCTCGCCCCTTGCGCCCCCGATCGGCACGCCAGGATCGATGACTGGGAGGCCCTTGCGCGCGCCATCGCCGCCGCGATCCGCGGATAGCCGCCGCTCCGCGGCGCCGCGGGGGGTGACGAACTTCATGCGTGTCCAAGATTCCCTTGCCGGCCGGCGCGCCAATCGGTCATCTCCCCTCATGATCCGCATCGGCGTCGACTTCGGGGGGACCAAGATCGAGGCCGCGGCCCTTGATCCGCATGGCGGGTTCGTGGCGCGCGTGCGCAAGCCCAATCCCGGGAGCTACGCGGCGGCGGTGGAGACCGTGCGCGATCTGGTGGCCGAGGCCGAGCGGGCGGCGGGCGTCGCCGGCGCCACCATCGGGATCGGCGTGCCGGGATCGCTTTCGCCCAAGACCGGGCGGATGCGCAACGCCAACAGCGTCTGGCTCAACGGCAAGCTTTTCCAGGAGGACCTGGAGGCCGCGCTCGGCCGCGCCGTCCGGCTCGAGAACGACGCCAACTGCTTCGCCCTTTCCGAGGCCTTGGACGGCGCCGGCGCGGGCGCGGAGGTGGTGTTCGGCGCCATCCTCGGGACCGGCTGCGGCGGCGGCGTGGTGGTGCGTGGCAAGACCGTCGAGGGCGCCAACCGGATCGGCGGCGAGTGGGGACACACCCCCCTCCCCTGGCCGAGCGCCGAAGAGCGCGCCACGCACCGGTGCTGGTGCGAGCGGCCGGATTGTCTCGAGACGTGGATCTCCGGATCGGCCTTCAGCGCCGAATATGCCCGGCGCACGGGCGACATGCTCGACGGGGCCCAGATCATGGAGCGCGTCCGCGCCGGCGAGGCGGCCGCCGCCGCGACCTTCGCCGACTACGTCGACCGGCTCGGCCGGGCGCTCGCGGTGGTCTGCGACATCCTGGACCCGGACGTGATCGTGCTGGGCGGCGGCATGTCCAACGTCGCTGAGCTCTACGAGCGGGCGCCCGGCGCGATCGAGACCTACGTGTTCTCCGACGTCTTCGTGACGCCGGTGCGAAAGGCCAAGTTCGGGGATTCCTCGGGGGTGCGCGGCGCCGCCTGGCTCTGGCCCCTGGAGCGGTGACGGCGCTCTGCCGAGACTGCTTTTGGCAGGGAGAGACCGCCGCCCGCTGCCCACGTTGCCGCTCGCCGCGGATGCTCAGCCACCCCGAGCTCGGGCGCCTCGCCGTGGCGCACCTCGACTGCGACGCCTTCTACGCCTCGGTGGAGAAGCGCGACCGGCCCGAGCTTCGCGACCTTCCGGTGATCGTCGGCGGCGGGGTGCGCGGGGTCGTCACCACCTGCTGCTACATCGCCAGGATCTTTGGCGTCCGCTCCGCCATGCCGATGTTCAAGGCCCGCCGCCTGTGCCCAGGGGCGGTGATCATGAAGCCGGACTTCGCCAAGTACCGCGTCGAAAGCCGGCGGATCATGGCCAAGCTCCGCGCCCTCACGCCGCTCGTCCAGCCGCTGTCGCTGGACGAGGCCTGGCTCGACCTCTCGGGCACCGAGCGGCTGCATGGAGCTGTGCCGGCGGCGATCCTGGCGCGGCTCCAGGCCGAGATCGAGGCGGAGATCGGGATCACCGTCTCGGTGGGCCTCGCCCCCAACAAGTTCCTGGCCAAGATCGCCTCGGATCTCGACAAGCCGCGGGCTTTGCGGTGATCGGCGCCGCCGAGGCTCGCGACTTCCTGGCGCCCCGGCCGGTCTCCATTCTCCCCGGCGTTGGTCCGGCCTTCGCCGAGGTGCTGGAGCGCGAGGGCTTTCGGCGCATCGGCGATCTGGCGGCGGCGGACCCGCGGCGGCTGGCGGACCGCCACGGCGCCCATGGCCTTCGTCTCCACCAGCTGGCCCAGGGGCTCGACGCCCGTCCCGTAAATCCCGCCGAGGCCCGTAAGAGCCTTTCGTCGGAGACCACCTTCGACGAGGACCTCAGGCGAAGGGGGGACCTGGAGGACGCGCTCTGGCCCCTGTGCGAAAAGGTCGCCAGCCGCGCTAGGCTCGAGGCGATCGCCGGCAGGGTGGTGACCCTGAAGCTGAAGACCGCCGATTTTCGCACCCTCACCCGCCGCCGGACCCTTCCATCCCCCACCCAGACCGCACACACCCTTTTCGCGGTCGGGCGCGAGCTCTTGGCCGCCGGAGCGGACGGCGGGGCCTTCCGGCTGGTGGGGATCGGCATCTCCGAGCTGGTCCCCGGGGGCCAGGCCGGCGGCGACCTTTTCGCGGGCGACGAATCACGCCGACTCAGCGGCGAGCGCGCCATCGACGCCCTGCGCGGGCGCTTTGGACCGGCGGCGGTGGTCAGTGGGCGGGCTTTGAAGCCCGGGCGAGGCCGAAACACCCCGGAATCGCCCCCGAAAGAACGGGGGTCGTGAATCGGGCCTTCCAAAGGGCGTAGGTTTTCATATCTAATCGCCCTGGGCGCATCCCGCGCCCAGCCGCGTTGGAGACTGGCCGTGGCGGAGAAGAATCAAGGCGACCAGACAATCGGCACGGGTACGGCCGTCGTCACCCAGACGAAGCCGAAGACCCAGAAGCCGTCCATGTATCGCGTGTTGATCCTCAACGACGATTACACGCCCATGGAGTTCGTGGTCTATATCCTTGAGCGCTTCTTCAACAAATCGCCCGAAGCCGCGACCCGCATCATGCTGCACGTCCACCAGAACGGCGTCGGCGTCTGCGGCGTCTTTACGTACGAGGTGGCGGAGACCAAAGTCGCCCAGGTGATCGAGACCGCCCGCCGCCATCAGCATCCGCTCCAATGCACCATGGAAAAGGATTGAGAGGCCCAGCTTGCCATCGTTCTCGCGTAATCTAGAAGAGACGCTCCACCGGGCTGTGGCTTACGCGAACCAGCGTAAGCATGAGTACACCACGCTCGAGCATCTGCTGCTGGCGCTGATCGACGATTCCGACGCCGCGAGCGTCATGCGGGCCTGCGAGGTCGACCTCGCGGAGCTCAAGAAGAATCTCACCAACTACGTCGACAACGAGCTGAAGAGCCTGGTGGTCGACGACGGCGAAGACGCCAAGCCCACCGCCGGCTTCCACCGGGTGATCCAGCGGGCGGTGATCCACGTCCAGTCGTCCGGGCGCGACGACGTCACCGGCGCCAATGTGCTGGTGGCCATCTTCTCCGAGCGCGAGAGCCATGCGGCCTACTTCCTGCAGCAGCAGGAGATGACCCGCTACGACGCGGTGAACTTCATCGCCCACGGCATCGCCAAAAAGCCGGGAGCCTCGGAGCCTCGCCCGGCCAAGGGCGTTGGCGCTGAGGGTGACGAGGAGAAGACCCCGGTGAAGGCGGGGGGCGAAGCGCTGGAAGCCTACTGCGTCAATCTCAACGAGAAGGCGCGCCAAGGGAAAGTCGACCCGCTGATCGGGCGGATGAGCGAGGTCGAGCGCTGCATCCAGATCCTCTGCCGGCGCACCAAGAACAATCCGCTGCTGGTGGGCGACCCCGGCGTGGGCAAGACGGCCATCGCCGAGGGCCTGGCGCGCAAGATCGTCTCCAAGCAGGTGCCCGAGGTGCTGGCCAAGTCCACCATCTTCTGCCTCGACATGGGGGCCCTGCTGGCCGGCACCCGCTACCGCGGCGACTTCGAGGAACGCGTCAAGCAGGTGATCAAGGAGCTGGAGAACCACGCCAACGCGATCCTCTTCATCGACGAGATCCACACGGTGATCGGGGCCGGCGCCACCAGCGGCGGGGCCATGGACGCCTCCAACCTCCTGAAACCGGCGCTGGCGTCGGGCAACCTCAAGTGCATGGGCTCGACCACCTACAAGGAGTTCCGCCAGCATTTCGAGAAGGACCGCGCCCTGGTGCGGCGTTTCCAGAAGATCGACGTGAACGAGCCCACCATCGAGGACTCGATCAAGATCCTCAAAGGCCTGAAGACCTATTACGAGGAGTTCCACAAGCTCAAATACACCGGCGAGGCGCTGCGCGCGGCGGTGGAGCTTTCGGCCAAGTACATCACTGACCGCAAGCTGCCCGACAAGGCCATCGACATCATCGACGAGGCCGGCGCGAGCCAGATGCTGCTGCCCGAGGGCAAGCGCAAGAAGGTGATCGGGATCAAGGAGGTGGAGGCGGTGGTCGCCAAGATCGCCCGCATCCCGCCCAAGTCGGTCTCCAAGTCCGACACCGAGGCGCTCCGGCAGCTGGAAGACGACCTGAAGCGGGCGGTGTTCGGCCAGGAAGAGGCCATCGGCCAGCTCGCCGCGGCCATGAAGATGGCCCGCGCGGGCCTGCGCGAAGGCGACAAGCCCATCGGCTGCTATCTCTTCTCCGGACCCACCGGCACCGGCAAGACCGAGACAGCCCGCCAGCTCGCCTCCACACTCGGCATCGAGCTGCTGCGCTTCGACATGTCCGAATACATGGAACGGCACACGGTGAGCCGGCTGATCGGCGCGCCTCCGGGCTACGTCGGCTTCGACCAGGGCGGCCTGCTCACCGACGCGGTGGACCAGCATCCCCACGCGGTGGTCCTTCTGGACGAGATCGAGAAGGCCCACCAGGACGTCTACAACATCCTGCTGCAGGTGATGGACCACGGCGCCCTCACCGACGCCAACGGCAAGAAGGTCGACTTCCGCAACGTGGTCCTGATCATGACCACCAACGCCGGCGCCGCCGACGCCCAGCGCAACTCCATCGGCTTCGGCCGGGGCAAGGTCGAGGGCGCCGACGACGAGGCGATCAAGAGGCTGTTCACGCCGGAGTTCCGCAACCGCCTCGACGCCATCGTCGCCTTCAAGCCGCTGACGCCGGAGGTGATCCGGATGGTGGTGCAGAAGTTCGTCCTGCAGCTCGAGGCCCAGCTCGCCGACCGGCACGTGACCATCGAGGCCACCGAGCCGGCCATCGACTGGCTGGCCAAGAACGGCTTCGACGAGCTCTACGGCGCCCGTCCGCTGGCCCGCACCATCCAGGACCAGATCAAGAAGCCGCTCGCCGACGACATCCTGTTCGGGCGCCTCTCCAAGGGCGGCCACGTCAAGGTGGTGCTGAAGGACGGAAAGCTGGCGTTCGAGTTCAAGAGCGCGCCCGCCGGGGGCAAGCCTGCCGCGCCGCCGGAAGCGCCCACCAAGCCGCCCGCCGAGCCGGCGCTGGCAGAATAGAGCCAGGCTCGCAACGAGATGCGCCGCCGATTGATCGTCGACGGCGCATCCGCCTATCGTGGCCTCGAGGGAATTCAGGAGACCGGCATGGCCGAGGCGGCGACGCTCGCGGCGCGCAAGACGCGCGAGCTCTTCAACCACCACATGGACTCGACGATCTGGAACGAATTCAGGTTCCGTGACGACGACGTGATCGTGGCGACCTACGCCAAGTCCGGCACCACCTGGACCCAGCAGATCGTCGGCCAGATCCTCTTCAAGGGAGATCCCGGCATCGCCGTCCACGAGATCTCGCCCTGGCTCGACATGCGGATCCTGCCGCGCGCCGATATCCTGGCCGGCCTCGAGGCCCAGCGCCACCGGCGCTTCGTCAAGACCCACCTGCCGGCCGACGCCCTGGTCTTCTCGCCGAGGGCCAAGTACCTCTACATCGGGCGCGACGGGCGCGACGTCCTCTTCTCTCTCTACAACCACCACGCCAAGGCCAACGACCACTGGTACGAGGCCATCAACGGCACGCCCGGCCGCGTCGGTCCGCCGATCTATCGGCCCGATCCGGACATCAACCGCTACTTCCGCACTTGGCTCGACTGCGACGGCTATCCCTTCTGGTCGCTCTGGGAAAACATCGCCAGCTGGTGGGCGATCCGCGACCTGCCGAACGTGAAGCTGGTTCACTTCAACGAACTGAAGGCCGACCTTGCGGGCGAGATGCGCAAGATCGCAGCCTTCCTGGAAGCCGACATCGCCGAGTCGGACTGGCCACGGCTCGTGGAGCACTGCACCTTCGACTACATGAAGACCCACGCCGAGCAGATGACGCCGCTGGGCGGCGCGATTTTCGAGGGCGGCGCGACGAGCTTCATCAACAAGGGCGTAAACGGCCGATGGCAGGGCGTGCTCACGCCCGAGGAGATCGCCGACTACGAAGCCATGGCGCTCAAGCGGCTGGGGCCCGAGTGCGCCCGGTGGCTGGCGACGGGCGACGGGGCTTGAGAGCCTAACCCCTTACCTCAATTCACGAGATCTCCGCCGCGATCTGGCGGGCGAGCTCCGCGAGTTCGGCCGGGTCTGCGGCGCCGCCGCCCGCATGCCGGCCGAGCGGCACGCCCTCCCAGCGCGGGACGACGTGGAAATGGAGGTGGAAAACGGTCTGGCCGGCCGGCCGGCCGTTGAACTGGGTCACCACCACGCCGTCCGGCTTCAGCGCCGCCACCATCGCGCGGGTCACGCGCTGCACCGAGAGAATCAGGGCCTGCAGAGGCTCGGGCTCGATCTCCAGCAGGTTGCGGGCGTGGGCCCGCTTGTGGATCACCAGCGCGTGGCCGCGGCTTTGCGGGAAGGCGTCCATGAACGCCAGGGTGTCGTGGTCCTCGAAGATCCGGGCCGCGGGCAGGTCGCCGCGGGTGATCTTGGCGAAGATGTTGTCCGGATCGTACTCGCCCAGCAGGCTCATGGCCGAACCCTCTCGTTACGGCTACCGTCCTAGCAAAGACCTCCTCCCCGAGCCATGCCCGCGCGACCTCGCCGCCCGGGCGTCGGGAGGCGGTCAGGCCGCCTTGAAAGGCGAATATTCCTCGGCCAGCCAGTCCATCTCGCCTTGCACCATCCGCCGCTCCTCCTCGAGGAACCGCGCCACCGCGCTCCTCAGACCCGGGTCGGCGATGTGGTGGGCCGAATAGACCGCGGTAGGCAGATAGCCGCGGGCGATCTTGTGCTGGCCCTGGGCGCCGGCCTCCACCCGCGCGAGCCCGTGTGAAATCGCCCAGTCGATGGCCTGATAGTAGCAGAGCTCGAAGTGCAGGAAGCGCACGTCCTCCAGGCAGCCCCAGTTGCGCCCGAAGAGACAGTCGCCGCCGATGAGGTTGAGGGCGCCGGCGATGTAGCGGCCGCCGCGCCGCGCGAGCACCAGCAGCACCCGGTCCGCCATGCGCTCCCCAAGCAGCGAGAAGAAGCGCCGGTTCAGGTAGGGGCGGCCCCACTTGCGGGCGCCGGTGTCCATGTAGAAGGCGAAGAAGGCGTCCCAGTGCTCCTCGGTGAGATCGCGGCCCGTGACCTGGAGGATGTCGAGCCCCGCTTGCGCTTCACGGCGTTCACGGCGGATCGTTTTGCGCCGCCCCGAGGAGAGCGCCGAGAGGAAGTCCTCGAAGCTGGCGTACCCGGCGTTCAGCCAGTGGTACTGCTGGTTCTGGCGCAGCAGCAGGCCGCGCTCGCCCATGAACCGCCATTCGTCCTCGGTGGGGAAGTTGATCCCGAGGGTCGAGACGCCCGCCTGCTCGCAAAGCGCCACCGCCCCGGCCAGCAGCATCCGGCGCCCGGCGTCGCGCTCGATATCCGGCCGCACCAGGAGCCTCGGCCCGGTCACCGGCGAGAAGGGCGAGGCCGAGACCAACTTGGGATAATAGCGTCCTCCCGCCCGCTCGTAGGCGTCGGCCCAGGCGTGGTCGAACACGTACTCCCCCTGGCTGTGCGACTTCAGGTACAGCGGCGCCACCGCCGCCACCTCTCCCGCCTCATCCCGCACCGCCAGGTGCTGCGGCGCCCAGCCGGTCCGGCCGGCCGCGCAACCCGTCTCCTCGGCGATGTCCAGGAAGTCGTAGTCGATGAAGGGATTGGCCGCGTGCTCGGACGCCAGCGCGCAGGCGTTCCAGGCGTCACGGCCGATCTCGGCGATGCGCCGATGCACGCTGACCTCCGACCGCAAAGCGCTCACGCAGCCCAGCCTTCGAAGATGCAGTTGTCGCAGTGGTCCTTCACCGCCGCCCATTGGCTTGGCGAGCGGACGGTCCAGCCCACCACCGGCATGCCGGCTCGGCGGAGCCGGTCGGCCTTCTCGCTCGGCAGCATGTCGAGGCCGAGCGCCAGGAAGTGCGGCCGGGCGAGCTCCACATGCTCCAGCCGGGCGAAGGCGCGTCGCAGCTCCGGCGCGAGGCGGCGCGCCTCGGCGTCGGCGTAGCCGTAGCTATCCAGTCCGCGAAGCACGTTGGGATGGCGATCGGCGAACCAGGCGTGCGAATAGGGATTGAAGCCGATCACCGCGGTGGGGCCGTTGTGGTCGATCAGCACTTCGTGGACGCGCTGCTCCAGCGGGCCCACCTCGCCGTACGGCGTCTTGATCTCGATCAGCACCAGGGCCCGGCGGCCCACCAGCGTCAGGGCCTCGGCGAGGGTCGGCGGCGCCTCCTCGGCCCCCGCCAGCCGCAGACGTCCGAGATCGGCGGCGGTGTGGTCGGCAAGCCGGCCGGGCGCGCCGGTCATCCGCTCGAGATCGACGTCGTGGAAGACGATCGCCTCGCCGTCCGAGCTCAGCTGCACGTCGAGCTCGATGCCGTAGCCCGCCTCGCACGCCGCCTCGAAGGCGGCCAAGGAGTTTTCCGGCGGACCGGCCGGCGACCACAGTCCGCGATGGGCGATCGGCGGCGTCAGGAGACGCTCCCAGGCGGGCCCGAAGCGCTCTCTCATGAGGCTTCCACCACCGCGTCCACCTCCACGGCGTAGTTCATGGGCAGCCGGAACACCCCGACCGCCGAGCGCGCGTGGCGGCCGGCCTCGCCGAACACCGCCACCATGAGGTCCGAGCAGCCGTTCAGGGCCTGGGGAATGTCGAAGAAACCGGGTCCGGCCTGCACAAAGCCGTTGAGCTTGACGACCCGCCTCACCCGACGCAGGTCGCCCTCGCAAGCCGCCTTCATCTGGGCGATCAGATTGAGGCCGCAGAGGCGCGCGGCCCGCGCCGCCGCCTCGGCGTCGACGTCCTCGCCCACCACGCCGCGCACCCCGCCCGCCGCATCGGTCGAGACCTGGCCGGAGATGTGGATCAAGCCTCCGACCCGGACGAACGGGACGTAGTTCGCCACCGGCCTTGCCGGCGCCGGCAGGACGAGCCCCAATTCCGACAAGCGTCGCTCGGGATCGGACATGGCTTCATCCGCTTACCGCTTCGTCCGTCCGCCTGGAAGGCTCCCCCAACGAAAAACGCGGCCGGGTTGGACCCGGCCGCGTTGACCATTGCAAAGAGTCGCCGCCGGATCAGCGGGCGCTTTGCATGCGCTCCACGAAGGCGGTGACGCGTTCGTTGATCGGGGCGAAGGAATCCTTCACCGAGGCGGCGACCGTCTCCGAAGCCTTGTTCAGCTCGGCGATGTACCCTTCGAGGGCGCTCTTGGCCCAGGCGGTCTGGAGTTCGACGACTTCCTGCACGCTCTTGGCCGAGCTGAGGTTGCGGGCCGCGGCGACCTGGTCTTCGAGGCTCTTCTTCGAATAGGCCATCGCCTGAGCACCGAGCGCTTCGGCGCCCTTGGTGGCCGCGGTCACCGAGGCCACGACGGCTTCGATGTTCTTCTTCGAATGGGTGTTCATGTCGCTAAGAGCGGTGAGCGACTTTTCGATCGAGTCCTTGAGGGCCTGATTGCCGGCGGCGGTGAACTGCTCCACCGTGGTCTTGACGGTTTCGGCGCCAGTGGCGGCCATGGGTATCTCCTGGAAATAGGGCGGGGCGGACGCTGGGTACGGGATCGCGCCTTGGGCGAATGCCCGATTGACGGGACGCCGCCTTCTCACATGCTGCACTGCGATAGTCAAGGAGTTTTTGTGCGGTGCAGCATAACGAAAAACCCAGCGTCGATCACGCTTTCGCGTTTCAGCGTGCTGCGACGCTTTCGCTCAAGTCTCGTTTACCTCCACGCAACCAAGGTGAAGCCATGCTAGGGTCTTCCCCGGCGAGCGACTCCCCTCGCTCCAGTAGAGTCCGTCCGACGGAGCCCGCATTAATGTTCGAGCCCGCCCGCCGCGTAGCTAGCGTCCTGGCCGCCCTTAGCCTGGTTTCCAGCGCGGCCCCTGCCCTGGCGGAGCCCTCCGCACCTTCGATGTCGCCGCCGCCCCCCCTGGCGGACCTGCGGGTGCCGTCCGACGAGCCGCGCTACGCCGCGATCGTGGAAGACGCCCGGTCGGGCGAGGTGCTCTATGACAAGCGGGCGGATTCGCCCCGCTACCCGGCGTCGATCACCAAGATCATGACGCTCTATCTGACGTTCGAGGCGCTCGCGACCGGCCGCCTTTCACAGACCGACATCCTCGTGGTCTCGCCCCATGCGGCGGCCCAGGCGCCCACGAAGCTGGGGCTTCGGCCCGGCGACACCATCACCGTCGAAGACGCCATGCACGCGGTGGCCGTGAAGTCCGCC
>Ga0213876_10000107_pt1 | contig 91959 bp, 61 predicted proteins | sample BarmaccomBMRX_R9_FD_160113 | JGI IMG/M metagenome (GOLD analysis project Ga0213876, IMG submission 160113) | Root-associated microbial communities from Barbacenia macrantha in rupestrian grasslands, the National Park of Serra do Cipo, Brazil - RX_R9 | ecosystem: Host-associated > Plants > Roots... | reverse complement strand
GCTCCACGGCGGCCTCCGGGTAGTGGCGCATGGCTGGCTCCTCCAGCCAGAGAGCTTCTACTCGTTACCGCCTGAAAGCGGACATCTCATGTGCTACTACGACCGGACATCTAATGTGCTACCTACACGCTGAAAAATTTGTGTTGACATGCATATAAAATGGGAGTACCTTCCCGCGCAATTCACAGGGAGCAGAAAACATCAGGGAGTAAGGTTGCGGATTTGTCGGGTCACGGACGGCCGCCCCTCGCCGGTCACTTGGCCCTGAATCCTTAAGCCCCTCTCACTGCCTCGTGCAACTCGGCGTGGCCGCCATCACGCCTCACAACCTCTGCGGCCGGAGTCCGAAGTCACATGTCAAGTCCGTCCTGGCTGGCGCCAAACACGCCCGTAAAGCGCGCCCTCGCGCTCCTGTTCATCATCGCCTTCATCGTCACGGCGGCCGGCGCGGCCCGCGCCCTTCTGGGCGGCGGCCGACCCCCGACCGCCGCGGCGGCCCGCGCCGCCTCCTCCTCGGGGACGCGGCGCGGCGTAGAGACCGAACTGATCACCGTCGGCCCCGACGGGTTCCAGCCCTCGGCCCTCACCAGGCCGAAGGGCCGCGTCTATCTCGTCGTGGATAACCTGACCGACGCGCCGCTCGACCTGCGTCTGACGCGCGCGGCCGGGAACAGTCTGCGCGAGGTGCGCGGCCGGGGCGGGCAGTCCGACTGGACAGAGCTGCTCGACCTGACGCCCGGCTCGTACGTGCTGCGCGAAGCGGCGCACCCGGGCTGGGCCTGCCGCCTCGAAGTGACTCCTTAACACGCACACGCCAACGGCCGCCGCGCAGCCCCTCGCCTGCCGGCGGACATGACATTTCATTAGATGGTTCTGCGCCGCCACGCAACATTTACGGTGAAGCGTATGACTATCATTGACCACGTCTCCCCGACCCGCGCCCGCACGTACTCACTGCCGCGCACGTGTCTTTCGGCCGCCCTGCTCGCGCTCGCGCTCGCACAGGGGGCACTGGCGCAGACCTCCAACAGCGTGACCGACGGCTCGACGCCTTCGGCACTCTCGCCCGGCGCGCCCGCCGGCTCGTACCCGCTCTCCGGGTTCGAGAACGTGAACCTCTACAACGGCAACCTCAGCTTCGCCCTCCCGCTGCTCCAGAACGGCGGGCGCGGGGCCGCCGGTGCCGTCGTCACGCTCAAGGTCGAGCAGCACTGGCGCGTTAAGGGCGTCAAGCCCCCACCCAACTGCGAGCTGACCAACACGTGCGAACCCGTGCTCGTCCCCGACCCGAACGCGTGGCTCGGCGGCACGCAGGACTACGGCCCCGGCACCCTCAAAGGGCGCAGCGGCGGCGTGACCTGCGGCGAGCTGGCGCTGACGCGACTGACGTTCACGTCGGGCGACGGCACCGAGTTCGAGCTGCGCGACCAGCTCAACGAGGGGAGGCCGCTCGGCTTCTCCTGCAACCCTTCGCAGGGCGCGCTGCGCGGCGCCGTTTTCGTCACCGCCGACGGGACGGCGGCGACCTTCATCTCCGACACGCCAGTCTACGACTGGACGGGCGGCGCCCCGACCACCGTCTACCCTTCGGGCGTGCTGAAGCTGAGGGACGGCACGGTCTACCGCATCGACGCGGGCAAGGTGAGCTGGACGCGCGACCGTAACGGCAACCGCGTCTCCTACACGTACGAGGGGACGCGCGTGAAGACCATCACCGACTCGCTCGGGCGCGTGGTGACGATCAACTACGGCGTGTCGGACGTGGCGCCCTACGGCCTCTGCGACCAGATCGTCTACGGCGGCTTCGGCGGGGCGCAGCGCGTCGTGCGCGTCTCCTACGCCAACCTCGAGAACGTGCTGCGCACGAACCGCGCCGGCGACGCGCCCTCGCCGCGCACCGTGGCCCAGCTCTTCCCAGACCTGCAAGGCAGCGCCACGACCGCCTTCAACCCGCAGCGGAAGTCCGCGGTCTGGCTGCCCGACGACGGCGTCGCCCGCAGGGCTTACAAACTCTTCTACAACGCCTACGGCGAGCTGGCGCGCGTGGAGCTGCCGACGGGCGGCGCCATCGAGTACGACTTCGGCGACTACTTCGCACACGGCCCCGACCAGATATTCCGCGGCGTCGTCGAGCGCCGCGTCTACTCCGACGGGACACACCTCGAAGGCCGCACGACTTACACGACCGACGCGGGCGCGAGGACGGTGGACGCCCTCGACGCCTCGGGCGTGCTGCTGGCGCGCTCGACGCACTACTTCTACGGCACACCCCTGACTTCGCTGGCACAGCACCCCACCGACTACTCGGGCTGGCAGGAGGGGCGCGAGTATAAGACGGAATACTTCGACGTGGCGGGCGGCGCGGCCTCGGCGCTCCCGGCCCGCCGGGTCGAGCAGGCCTGGAGGCAGCGCGCCCCTCTCAGCTGGTGGAGCGGGAGCGCCGACGCGGCCCCCCCGAACGACCCGCGCGTGGTCGAGACGGTGACCACGCTGGAGCCGGGCGGCGCCAACCTCGTCTCGAAGCAGTCGGCCCTCGACCCGCAGACGGGCGCCGTGGGCTTCGACCAGTTCAACGACCAGACCGACGCCTGGGCCTACGACTACGGCGTCGGCGCGACGCCGCCCCGCCCCGTCACTCACACGCACAACGAATACCTCTCAAGCGCCAACGGCGTGGACTACGTTGCGGCGGGCGGCGTGCACATCCGCGGTCTCGTCTCGGCCCGGCAGGTCTACGCGGTCAACCCCGCAGACGGCACGGAGACGCTTACGGCGAAGAGCGAGACGCGTTACGACGAATCTTCCTTCCCGCTGCTCGCGTGCGACCCGGAGCAGTCCGTGCCCTGTTCGTCCGTGCCGCAGTGGGGCGACCCCGGCACGAGCGCGCGCGGCAACCCGACGACCACGAGGAGCTGGCTCGACACCGCGAACGCCTGGGTCGAGACGCATACGCAATACGATCAGCTCGGCAACGCGCGGAAGCTTTGGGACGCGCGAGGGAATCTCTCGGAGATGTCCTACAAGGACTCCTTCGCCGGCACGAATACCGCCGCCGCCAACACCTTCGCCTTCCCGACCAAGGCCGCCTCGGCGGCCGCGCAGGCCGACGCCTCAGTCCCCTTCGGCGCACACCAGTCGCTCGTCACGACGACCGTCTACGACTACAGCAGCGGCCTGCCCTCCTCGACCACCGACGCTAACAACAGGACGACGGTCTTCGTCTACGCGGGCGCGGGCGGCGCCGCCGACCCGCTCGACCGACTCAAGGGGGTGGTGCGGCCGGACGGCGGCCGCACCGTCTACGAGTACGGCGACGCGGCGGGCAACCTGTACGTGCGCGTGCTGACCGACCTCGACGGCACACGCCGCGTCGAGTCGAAGCAGTTCTTCGACGGGCTGGGCAGACTCTACCGCAAGGCAACCTTCGAGAATTACGACGCGGCGAGGCCCTGGCTCAACGTGGACAAGGAGTATGACGCGCTCGGCCGCGTGGCGCGCTCTTCGATGCCTTACCGCGCCGCGGAGGGCGCGGCCCAGTTCTCGACCGACAAGTGGGCCGAGACGACCTACGACGCGCTCGGCCGCGTGCGCAAGGTCACGACGCGGCCCGACGGCGCCTCCGTCTACACAGACTTCAGCGGCGACCGCGTGCTGTCGAGAGATCAGGCGGGCAAGGAGCGCGTCAGCCGCACGGACGCGCTCGGCAGGCTGACGCAGGTGTGGGAGGTCACGGCCGCGGAATCAGGTGCCGAGGCTTCGACCGTCTCGCTCGCCCCCTTCCCCGGGCACGCGGAGGCGGCTTACGGCTACCTGACGAGCTACCGTTACGACGCGCTCGGTCGGCTGCGCATGGTCGAGCAGGCCGGGCAGCATTCGGGGCAGCCGGTCACGCAGCGCCGCTTCTTCGCTTACGACTCGCTGGGCCGGGTGGTCAGGGCGCGCTACCCCGAACAGGGACTCATCACCAACCCTTCGAATGACCCCGACTTCCCCGCCTACGCCGACCCGGTCACCACCAACTCGCAGTGGTCGCTCGCCTTCCGCTACGACGAGAACGGGAACCTCCTCGCGCGCATGGACGCGCGCCTCGTCGGCCAGCCCGGCGCGCAGTCGAACCTGAAGGTCAGGCACACCTACGACGCGCTGAACCGCAACGTCACGACCGACTACAACGACACGCCCGCGCTCAACCCGGACGTGATGCGCTACTACGACGGGGCCGCGGGCGGGCTCGGGCTGCCCTGGAAGAGTGAGGCGGCGCAGGTGTCGCTCAACACCGTCGAGCAGTACGACGCGGCGGGGCGGCCCGTGCGGCAGAAGCAGCAGTTCTGGGTCGCGGGGCAGTGGGGGCGCGCGTACACGGCGCTCCTCGACTACAACCTCGCGGGCGACCCCAAGTCGCTCGTCTACCCTTCGGGGCACAAGGTCGAATACCAGTACGAGGCGGCGGGGCGGCTCGGCGACAACGGCTCCCTGCCCGCCTTCAAGGGCACGCTCGGCGACGGGGCCGAGCGCACGTACGCCTCGCAGGTCGTCTACGACGAGCTGGGCGGGGTGAACCAGGAACGCTTCGGCACCGCGCAGCCCGTCTACAACAAACACTTCTACAACTCGCGCGGGCAGCTCAGCCAGATCCGCGTGAGCACGTACGCCTTCACAGACCTCGCCAACCGCGAGAACTGGAACCGCGGCGCGCTCATCAACCACTACTCCGAACAGTCCTGGGCCGGTTCGGGCAGCGACAACAACGGCGACCTCGCCAAGCAGGACGTCTACATCCCCGACGACGACCAGGTCTCGAACTACTCCCTCTCGACCTTCTTCTACGAGTACGACGCCTTGAACCGCCTGCGGAGGGCGCGCGAAGGGAGGGGCGGTGCAGACGGTTGGGTTCAGTCGTACGACTACGACCGCTGGGGGAACCGCACCGTCAACCTCGCCGGCACGAACGGCGTCGCCGCGCCGCAGTTCGCCGTCGACCCGAACACGAACCGCCTGGGCGTGCCCGCGGGGTACGCCGGGCAGATCGCTTTCGACGCGGCCGGCAACATGACCCTCGACACGTACCAGGGCGGACAGGGCGGCGGGGGGACGCGCACGTACGACGCCGAAGGGCGTCTGACGAGCGCGCAGTTCGTCTCGGGTCAGTTGCAGGCGGCCGGCTACGCGTACGACGCCGACGGCCAGAGAGTCAAGCGCGCGGTCGGCACCGGCGAAGAGGCCTGGCAGGTCTACGGCGCCGGCGGCGAGCTGCTCGCCGAGTACGCGCCCGACGGCGCGACAGCTTCGCCGCTGAAAGAGTACGGCTACCGCGCGGGCGAGCTGCTCGTGACGGCCGCGCCGGCCGGCGCCGCCGTCGCCCCGAAGGTCAACGTGGCGCTGGCGTCGGCGGGCGCCTCCGCCACCGCTTCCACTTCATACAGCGCGGCCTTCACGGCCGCGGGGGCCATCGACGGCGAGCACCGCGGCGCGAACTGGGGCGCGGGCGGCGGCTGGAACGACGCGACCAACGGCTCCTACCCGGACTGGCTCCAGGTGAGCTTCGGCGGCGCGAAGACGGTTGACGAGATAGATGTCTACACCGTGCAGGACGCCGTGAGCAATCCTTCGGAGCCGACCGAAGGCATGACCTTCAGCCTCTACGGCATGACGAGCTTCGAAGTCCAGTATTGGACTGGCTCCGCGTGGGCGACCGTCCCCGGCGGGGGCGTCACCGGCAACGACAAGGTCTGGCGGCGGTTCACCTTCCCGGCCGTGACGACGACCGGCGTCAGGGTTCTGGTCGGCGGCGCGCTCAACAGCTTCAGCCGTGTGGTGGAGCTTGAGGCTTACGAGGCGCGGCGGGCTAACTACGCCGCCTCTTCGAACGGCGGCGTCGCCACGGCCTCTTCGACCTACAGCGCGGCCTTCCCCGCCGCCTCCGTCAACAACGGCGAGCGGAAGGGCCTGGGCTGGAACGGCGGGCAGGGCGGTTGGAACGACGCGACCGGCGACTCTTACCCCGACTGGGTGGAGGTCGCCTTCACTGGGGCGAAGCAGATCGACGAGGTGGACGTCTACACCTTACAGGACAACGTCGGCAGCCCCTCCGAGCCGACCGAAGCCACGACCTTCTCGCAGTACGGCATCACGAGCTTCGAGGTGCAGTACTGGAACGGCTCGGCGTGGGCCACCGTCTCCGGCGGGAGCGTCGGCGGCAACAACAAGGTCTGGCGGAAGGTGACTTTCGCGGCGGTGACGACGTCGAAGGTGCGCGTGCTCGTCAACGGGGCTCTGGCCTCCTACAGCCGCATCGTCGAGATAGAGGCGTGGGGCGGCGGCGGCGCGGCGGCCACGAGTTCGGGGGCGGACGTGAGGTGGCTGGTCACAGACCAGTTGGGCACGCCGCGCATGCTCGTCGATAAGACGGGGAGTTTGGCCGGCGTGTCGCGCCACGACTACCTGCCCTTCGGCGAGGAGATAAAGGGCGAGACCGCCTGGCGGACTTACGAGCGCGGTTACAGGGGCGACACGACCCGGCAGAAGTTCACGGGCTACGAACACGACGCGGGAGTGGGTCTGGACTACGCGAAGGCTCGGTACTACTCGGCCGGGCAGGGCCGCTTCACCGGCGTCGATCCGCTGGCCGGGAGCGCCAAGCCCGCCGCCCCTCAGACCTGGAACAGGTACGCCTACGTCCTGAACCGGCCGACGGTGGCAGTCGACCCGAACGGACTTTCCACCATCGTCGTGGTGGTCTCTCCGAGGAGCAACGGCGGGGACGGCAGCGCCAGCGTCAGCGTTTATAACCGGGACGGCTTCGACAGGACGGTGCGGGACGGCAGCAACCGCGTCGAGGGCCGGGCCGTCGGGATGAACGGGTCGGATAGAACCAAGGCCGGGGCCGACACCCCCTTCGGTGTCTACAAACCTCTGCCTAATTATAACGGCAGCAACGCGAACGCCACGCAGGGCGGGACGGCCGGCGTGGCCGCGCGGCCGTCGGAGACCCAGTTCGGCACCGGCATCATCACCATGACGCCGGTGAGCGGAGAAGTCGTGGACAACGAACGAAGTTCGATATATATACATGGCGGTGGCCGGCCCCTCGCGCAGGCCCTCGACCCCCAGCAGCCTCTCACTCCCACGCAAGGATGCGTCAGGGTGCATAACGAGGACATCAACGCGCTGATCACCACCGTCAACGACCTGGCTACAGAGGGCGACCCCATCTCGAACATCTTCATCGGCGACGCGCCGACGCTGAACGCGATGGCGGACCAGAAAGACTCTACGACCGGCGAGTACCTATACCCCGAGTTACGCAACGCGGGATTCGGGAGTCCTGACGAGGACGGCAACTCCCCGGGCAGCGTGGGCCACGAGAAGGCCAACGCGCCGCCCGAGGGGAAGTGACGCATAACACGTCTTTCAGGCGAACACTTCGCCACCGGGAGGTGAATAGAAGATGCCGATTAAGATTTTGGTCGGATGCTGCTGCCTGCTGGTCTTGACCTGCAGGTACTTCATGGGCTGCTACGCCCCGACGGCCCAGGTGAAGGGGCCTCAGGCGGCGCAACTCGCCAGCGCCGCGCCGTCCGCGCGGGAAGCCGACGAGCGCCTGCTGGCCGACGTGGCGGCCTTCGCGTCTCACGAAGGCCGCGCCGAAGAGGCTTGGGCCAGGCTCAACAGCCGGCCGCAGGCGGAGACGCTCTACAGGCTGAACCGACTCTCCGCCTCGCTGCCGGTGCGGGATCGCAACCGGGTTCTGATCGCCTTCGCGCTGTGTCACCTCGGCGGTGATTACTCGGCGAACAAACAGGTCGTCCTGTCCAGTCTGGCTAAAAAGCCGCCCTACGACGAATTCAGCGGGGACTGGGCAGCATCCCTGGTGATCAGGCTGGCGCGCAGGGGGGACAAGAGCGTGTTGCCACACCTGTTCGCCTCCGCGGACTGGGCCGACGGCGCCACGGGGGCAGACCTCCAGGGCTTCTTCACCAAAGAGTTGAAGAGCGAGCCTGGAGTCTTCCTCTCGAACCTCGAAGGCACGCCCCCCGCGATTAGGCAGAAGGTCTACGGCCTGCTCGACCCGTATGGGTTGTCCGACGCCGACCGGCGTGAGCTCCAGGCGTACTTCAAGTCCGTCTCGAAGCCGTCGGCCGCGGCCCCACTGGCTGACGAGTTGTTGAGGGCCTTGCCGCCTCCCAAGAAGTAGACGGCCCTCAAAGCCGGGCACGGCCCAGTTAACCTGCGTCCGACAGGAGGCGCGTCGCCTCCCTGTGCGCCAGCACCGCCTCGGGCTCGCGCTGTAAGGCCGCGAAGTACCTGCGCGCGAACTCGCTCCCCTCCTCCGAAGGCTTCAGAAGCTTCCGCGCCTGCGCAAGCAGTGCGTCCGCGCCGGGGACGGCCGCCGGCTCTTTGGGGTCGAGGGCTTCGTCAATCAGGACGACCAGCTCGGAGAGTCCGCGCAGCCACGCAAACTGCCTGTCATTGAGAGCGAGTTGCAGCAGTTCGCCCGCCGTCACGCGCCCGTGCGCCGCCTCGTACTCGGCGCGCTCCGAGTCGAGCAAAACCTTGTGCAGGTGCAGAAGCTTGCCGCGCAGCGCGCGCAGGCGTTCGAGCGACGGCCCGGCCGCCGCCCCCCCTCCAACATCTTCGCCCATCGAAACCTCCCCCCTTTACGCGAGGTCGAAGAGGATGACCTCCGCGTCCTCGCCCGCCCTGATCGTCAAATCCGTCTCGCCGCTGACGGCCGCGCCGTCGCCTTCGCCGAGCGCGCTGCCGTTGAGCGTGACCGCGCCGCGGACGACCTGCGCCCACGCGTGCCGGCCTTCGTCGAGCCGGTGCACGACCTCGGCGCCGGCCGGCAGCAGAGAGTTGTAGACCCGCACGTCCTGGTGAATCTTCAAAGACCCTTCGGCGCCCTCGCGCGAGGCGACGAGTGTGAGCCGGCCGGTCTTCTCTTCGGGCGCGAAGAGCCTCTGCTCGTAGCCCGGCCGGATGGCCTGCTCCTCGGGCAGAATCCAAATCTGGTAGAAGTGCACCGGCTCGGTCTGCGAGGCGTTCATCTCGCTGTGGCGGACGCCCGTGCCCGCGCTCATCCGCTGCCACTCGTGCGGGCGCAAGACCTCGGCGTTGCCCGTGCTGTCGCGGTGGCCCAGGCCCCCGGAGACGACGTAGGAGAGAATCTCCATGTCGCGGTGGCCGTGCGTGCCGAACCCCTGCCCCGGAGCCACGCGGTCTTCGTTGATGACGCGCAAGGTGCGGAAGCCCAGGTGGCGCGGGTCGTAGTAGTCGCTGAAAGAGAAGGTGTGGCGCGTGTCCAGCCAGCCGTGGTCGCCGCCGCCGCGCTCCGCCGCCCGTCTAACCGTTATCATCTTTAAATCTCCTCCCCGGAAGTCGGTCTCGGCCGTAACTCGGCTCTTCAAGTCCGGCCGATGTTTAGATGTCTGACGGTTGCACGCGCCGAATTAAGTGGGGTGGTTGTTCCGGGCGGAGCAGCCGAAGGCGGGCGGAACCTCGTAGAGCTTCACGCGGAGGCGCTCTTCGGCTAGAGCCTTCAGGCTAGAGTCTTCGGTAGTAACCGCCCGCGGCGCAGGGGCGGCACAGGGCGGGGCCGCCGCTTCGCACCTCGCGCCCGTCGTTGACGCCCTCGCCGCAGCGCTCGCACAGGACGCGCGAGCGCGGGCGACCGGGCGCGTCCATCTCGCCGTAATCCACCGCGACCCGCTCGACCTTGAACAGCTCCTCGTCGGCCGCCTCCCTGTAGGCGCGGAACTGCCGCTCCTTCTTGCTCTCTATCTCGGGGTGGCGCGCGTCGGCCAGAGCGCGCGACTCTTCCAGGGCCACGACCCGCACGGCCTCGCCCGTCTCGGTGTTGAGGAACGTCGCCGCGACCTTGCCGTAGTCGAGGTACTTCAGGCTGCGCTTGCCGAGGCGCGCGCCCGTCACCGCCGAGACGGCGTCGGCCATGCAGCGGTCTATCTCGACCCACACGATGAGCTTCTTGCGGTCGGCGCCGCGCGGGTCATCGATCCGGGCGAGCCGGCAGCCCAGCACGGCCATCCGCGCGCCGAGCAATTGCCCCGCGCACATGTGCCCGTGCAGGCGGCCGCACTCCTCCAGCAGTTCGTCGAGCGGCGGCAAGCCCCCCTTCACGCCTTCGGCTGTCTCCATGAGTTCGAGTATGGACTAAACGTCGCCGCCCTCGCCACCGCGCTCGCGCAAGTCCTGCTCGCGCTCCCAAGCCGCGGCGGCGCGCTCACGCCCCGACTGGCGGCGGCGCGCACGCTCGTAATCCTCGCGCGGGTCGCGCCCCGTCACGTCCCTGTACCAGGCGGGGTGGTGCGTCCAGGCCCACTCGTCGGTGACGGTGCCGTCGGTCATCGAGCGGAACGTGCCGGGCTGCGCGGCCGTCCCCTCGTAGACGTGGACGATGAACCCGGCGAGCATGACGAGCGCCGCGAGGTCGTGGACGACGTAAGAGAGCGCGACGAGCCAGCGCGGCACCGCGTCGTCGAACCACAGCAGCAGCCCCGTGACCAGGAACAGCAGGCCGCTCGCGACGATGGCCCAGAAGTAGAGCTTCTGACCGCCGTTGAAGAAACCCACGTCCTCGGCCTCGACCTTCTCACGGTTCGTCGCGTACGCCTTGACGCGGCGCACCCAGCGGCGGTCGGCGGCCGTCCAAGCCATCGGGGCGAGCCAGTTGAGGAACTGGAAGAAGAAGAAGAGGTCGAACGCGAGGCCGAACCACGGATGCAGGAAGCGCGCCGACGGCCCACCGCCGAAGAGCGGCGTGAGCCAGCGGAAGAGCCACGGCGAATAGATGCCGAAGCCGGAGAGCAGCGAGAGGACGAAGGAGATCGCCACCAGCCAGTGCAGCACGCGCGTGTAGACGGGGTGGCGCAGCAACTCGCCGCGGCGTACGACCGTGCGCCCGCGGCGGCCCGCCTCGCGCCGCGCGCTTTCGTCGAAGCGTTCGGCCGAACTGCTCATGGCTGCTCACTCCTCTTGGTCTCGGCCTCGTCCGGGTGCTCAGTCACGACGGGCTCGGGCTGCGGCCGCTTCGGCCCGACGGTGACGCGGTGGAAGAAGACGGCGAAGATGCCGAGGAGGGCCGCGAAGAGACCCGCCGGCTTCGCGAGCCACTTCCAGTAGGTGTAGCTCGGCGGGATGACCGGGTTCGACGGCAGCCCGCCGTAGAGTTCGGGCTGCGTCGCGTCGTGCAGCACGTAGATGACGTGCGTGCCGCCGACCGTGGGCGGGTCGTAGACGCCCGCGTTCCTGAAGCCCGAAATCTGAACCAGCTGCTGCGCGCGCGTGTTGGCTAAGGCCAGCATGTCGCCTTTCGTGCCGAAGTGCAGGCACCCCGTCGGGCACGCCTTGATGCAGGCCGGCTCCAACCCCTGCCCGACGCGGTCGGAGCAGAGCGTGCACTTGTAGACCTTCTTCGTCCCCTCGTTGAACTTCGGGATGTCGAAGGGGCAGCCCGAGATGCAGTAGCCGCAGCCGATGCAGTTCTCCTGCTGGAAGTCCACGATGCCGTTCGTGTACTGCACGATGGCGCCGTCGGCCGGGCACGCGCGCAGGCATCCGGGGTCGGCGCAGTGCATGCACTGGTCTTTGCGCATGAGCCACATCAGCGCGCCCGCGTTCTCGTGCTCGACGAACTTGATGAGGTTCCAGTAGTTCCAATCCGTCGAGGGCATCGTCTGGTACGTGTCGTCGAAGGTCGTCTCGCGGAAAGGGTGGTCGTTCCACTCGACGCAGGCCACCTCGCAGGCCTTGCAGCCGATGCAGGTCGTCACGTCGACGTACTTGCAGACCTCGACGGCGCGCTGCGTGCCGCGGCCGGGGACGGGGCCGGGGTGGGCCGAGATTTGCTGGATTTGCAGAACCCTTTCGTCGCTCATCTCAAGCCCTCTCGATCTTCACGAGGAAGCCCTTGAACTCCGGCGTGTAGGCGTTCGGGTCAATCGCCGCGGGCGAGAGCTGGTTGGCGGGGTCGAGCGCCGTCTTGCCCTCATCCTCCTTGATGCCGCGGTAGCCCCAGTGGATCGGGATGCCGATTTGATAAGTCTTCTTGCCGTCGATCATCATCGGCTTGATGCGGCGGGTGACCATCGCCTTCGCCACGTACTGCCCGCGCGCGCTCGTCACCCTCACCTTCTCGCCGCCGCGCAGCCCCATCTCGTCGGCGAGCTGCGCGGGCACTTCGACGAAAGGCTCGGGCACGAGCTGGACGTTCATCGGGTTGTTCTTCGTCCAGTAGTGGTAGTGCTCGGTCAGGCGGTAGGTCGTGCAGACGACGTTGAAGCCCTCGGCGGGCGTGCCGTACTTGTCCATGTCGGACGTGTACTTCTTGGCGACGGGGTTGTTCGACTGCTGCGGGTGCAGGGGGTTGGCGACGGGACTCTCGACCGGCTCGTAGTGTTCGGGGAGCGGCCCGTCGGCGAAGGCGGCGAGCGGCGCGAAGATGCGCCCGACGCCTTCGGGGTTCATGATGAACGGCCCCATGTGGTCTTGCGGGTTCGAGTCGGCCTTGAAGTCGGGCACGTCGTTGCCGACCCACTTCTGCTGCGCGTCGTCCCACCAGACCTGCCGGCGCTCCATGTCGAAAGGTTTCCCCGCCGGGTCGCACGACGCGCGGTTGTACAGCACGCGCCGGTTGGCGGGCCAGGACCAGGCCCAGTTCGGGAAGACGCCGAGTCCCGAAGGGTCTTCGGTGCCGCGCCGCTGCATCTGCGGCCCGGCCTCTGTCCACGAACCCGAATAGAGCCAGTTGCCGCACGCGGTCGTGCCGTCGTCTCTGAGCCACGCGAAGCCCGGGAGCTGCTGACCCGCTTTGACGGTGACGCCGGGCTGCTTCTCGTCCGTGAGGTCTGCGAGGGCCCGGCCGTTAATCTCTTTCGCCACCTCCGCGAGCGAGGGGTTCTCGGGCGTCGTGTAAGACCAGGAGAGGTTCAGAATCGCGTCGGGGAACTTGCCGCCCTCCTTCCGGTAGAGGTCGCGCACCTTGAGGAAGATGCGCGCAAGAATCTCCTGGTCGACCTTCGCCTGACCGGGCGGCGGCACAGCCACGTACTTCCACTGGAGCCAGCGCGCCGAGTTGACGAACGTCCCGTCCTTCTCGGCGAAGCCCGCGCCGGGCAGGCGGTAGACGGTCGTCTGAATCTGCCTCTGCTCCTCCTTCGTGATGCCGGGCGCGCTCCAAAATTCGGCCGTCTCTTCGGCGTAGAGCTCGCACACCACCAGCCAGTCGGCCCTCTTCAGCGCCTCGATGTTCTTGCGCGAGTTCGGGCCGATGGCGACGCCGTTCATGCCGAAGGCGAAGAGTCCCTTGACCTGGCCGCGGTACATGTAGTCCCACATCTCCGTCCACGAATACTTGCGGTCTATCTTCGGGAGGAAGTGGTAGGCGAAGTCGTTCTCCTTCTTCGCGGCGTCGCCGTACATCGCCTTGAGGAACGAGACCATGAACTTCGGCGTGTTCGACCAGTAGTTGTAAGAGTCCCAGGCGTCGGGCTTCGAAGGTGTGGGCGTCGTGCGCTTCAAGTAAGTGGCGAGGTCTGTGTCGGTCGGAGCCGGAACCTTGAGGTAGCCGGGGAAGACGTCGAAGACGCCGCCCATGTCGGTCGCGCCCTGGATGTTGGAGTGGCCGCGCAGGGCGTTGACGCCGCCGCCCGCTCGGCCGACGTTCCCCAGGAGCAGTTGGAGGATGGCCGCGGTGCGGATGATCTGCGTGCCGAAGGTGTGCTGCGTCCAGCCGACGGCGTAGATGATCGTCCCGGCCTTCTTCATGTCGCCGTCCTTGCGGACGGAGGTGAAGAGTTCCGCGGCCTTCAGGAACTGTTCTTTCGGAATTCCGGTGATGCGCTCGACCATCTCCGGCGTGTAGCGCTCGTACTGCTTCTTGAGCAGTTGGAAGACGCAGCGCTCGTGTTGGAGCGAGAGGTCGTAAGCCGTGTTGGGCGGAAGCTGCGGCGGCGGGTTGGGGCCGCCCTGCGCCGCCGCGCCGACCGGGCCGGCGGCCTGGTGACCGCCGCCCGTCTGCGCGTTCATCTGCCCGCCCGCGGCCGACTGCCCCTTGTCGGGCGGCGTCGAAGGCTTGGAAGAGACGTGCGGCGACTTGTTCTCGAAGCTCTTCGCCGGCTCCTCTCCCGCCTTTTGTTGTCCCCCCGTCGTCTCGCTCGAAGTCCTGCCGCCGGAGGCTGAGGTCGTGCCGCCGGACGAGCCCGCGCCCGTCGCCTGCGCCTCCTTCGGCCCGACGTTCCCGCCCGCCTCGTAGTTCCAGGTCGCCTTGTCGTAGGTCGCGCCCTGCGCGTCGAAGCCGGAGAAGAGGCCGTCGTCGGGCAGCTTGAAGCCCTCCTTCACGACGAAGGCCGCGTTGGTGTAGTGGAGGACGTAGTCGCGCGCGATGCGGTTGTTCTGGATCGCGTAGTTGATGAGGCCGCCGAGGAAGGCGATGTCCGAACCGGCGCGGATTTGCAGGAAGAGGTCGGCCTGCGACGCCGTGCGCGTGAAGCGCGGGTCGACCACGATCATCTTCGCGTTGCGGCGGAGCTTCGCCTCGACCGGCCACTTGAAGCCGCAGGGGTGGTTCTCGGCCGGGTTCCCACCCATGATCAACATCATGTCGGTGTTCTTGATGTCGATCCAGCCGTTGGTCATCGCGCCGCGTCCGAAGGTGGGCCCCAAACTGGAGACCGTCGGCCCGTGTCAAACGCGGGCCTGCGTCTCGAAGTAGCAGGCCCCCATCCCGCGCATCGCCTTGACCGCAAGGTAATTCAGCTCGTTCGTGTCCGTGCAGCCGCCGATCCACCCGATGCCCTCGCAGCGGTTGACCGTCAAGCCCTTCTCGTCCTTCTCGACGAACGTCTGGTCGCGCGTGTCTTTAACCTTGCGCGCGATCTCGTCGAACGCCTGCTCCCAGGAGATGTCCTCCCAGCGGTCGGAGCCGGGGCGGCGCACCTGCGGCTTGAGCAGGCGGCGCTCGTTGAGGATGTCCTGTTCGAGCGAGGCGCCCTTCGGGCAGAGCGTGCCGCGGTTGATCGGGTGGTCGGGGTCGCCCTCGACGTGGACGACCTGCGGGATGGCGTTCTTGGCCTTGTCGCCGAGCGTGTGGATGATGACGCCGCAGCTCACGGAGCAGTAGGGGCAGGTCGAGCGCGTCTCGGTGGTGCGCGCGATCTTGAGCGCTTGCGTCTGCGCGCGCACCGGCGCGAGGTTGAAGCCGAAGGCCGAGACGGCGGCGCCCCCGGCGACGGTCGTCTTGATGAAGGTTCTGCGATCCATGCCGTTCAACTCCTCCGAAGGCAGGCGTCGTCAGTGTGGGCGATATGTGGTTAGGCGACGGGTGAAGGTTATGCCTCGCGTGTGTGCGTGTCAAGGCATTCTTTGAGCCGGGAGGCTAAAAGTAGAAGGGCTGCTTACAGCCCCACGAGGTTCAGCTCGACCTTCGCGTAGCCGTGCTCGTGCGCCCACACGTCGAGCGGGGCGGCGGCGACTTCGTCCACGAGCGGGACGGCGAGGCCGAGCCGCGTCAGGTCGACGCCTTTGAGGTAGTGCTTGCAGGTGTCGCAGGCCTCTATCCGGATGTGTTCGTATTCCGGCGTGTGAAAGTAGCCCAACTGCGCCGGGCGCTGCTCGCCGCAGTTGGCGCAGAGGACGCGGCCGAACGGCCACACGTTCAGGCACGTCGCGCAGAGCAGCTCGCGCCCGCCGCCGTCCGCGGAAGGCTCCCTCGTGCGGAGCAGGCCGACCTGCGCCCTTCCGCCGCAGAAAGGGCAGCGGCCCGCGCCTCGTTCCAAATCCCTATCAAGAGGATGTCCGCCCGACTCCGCCAGCCAGCGCGCGTAAGGCTGCAAGAGCGCCTTCGCGAAGAAGCGCGTGCCCGTCGGCGCGCGCCACTCTTCGAGAATGACGCGGCCGACCTCTTCGACGCCCGCCCGTGCGAGGGCGCGAGACTCTTCCGCAAGAGGCGCGGGGCCATTTGATTCGACGGCCCTGAGCAGCCACGGCAGAGCCTCGCGGACTACGGCCAGGTCATCCCCAAGTACGCCGGAAGGGAGCCACCCTTGGCGGGAGCGTAGGAAGTCGTAAATCTCTTTCTGCGCGCGCAGAAGCTCCGCGTAGAAGGTCAGCAGCTCCTTCGTCGCGTCCGCGTTCGCGGCGAGGTGCTCCGCCCTGCGGATGGCCGCGTCCCACCAATGTCCGCCGCCCTTTGCAGCTTCCCAGGACATACTCATCTCGACGATTCTTCGAGGAGCGCCGCGAGGTGTTTCTGCCAGACGGCCGGGAGGGAGTGCGTGCCGTGGCCGCGCGTCTCGTCGCTCGTGGGGATGAGGACGTAGCGGCCGCGCTTCACCCTTTTGATCTCGCGCTCCATGATGCCCAGCTCCGGCGGGTTGACGAGGTCGTCGGCCGAGTTGACGGCGACGAGCGGCGCTCTAATCATTTCTAACTTCGGCGAAGGGTCGTACTCGCGCGACGAGTCGAACTGGTAGAGCATGTCGTTGGCGTCCGCGCGCGCGAGCTGCGCCTTCAGGCGCTCCTCGTAAAACTTGTCGGCCGCCGCGCGCGTCGGCGCCTGCTTCTGCCACTGCAAGGGGCTGCTCGTCATCATCAGGAGGATGTTGACGGCCGCGCTCAACCCCTCCTTCGGCTGCTCCTTGTAGTCGCCGCCGGCCCACGCGGGGTCGTTCTGAATCGCGTCGAGGATCATGCGGCGCATGACGCGGTTGCGCCCCGCGATCTCGACGGGCAGGCTCGCTAAGGGCATCAGCGCGTCCATGAAGTCCGGGTAGGTCTCGCCCCAGACCCAGGTCTGCATCCCGCCCATCGACGTGCCCATCACGAGCCGCAGGTGGTTGACGCCGAGCTTCTCCGTCAACAGTTGATACTGCGCGCGCACCATGTCGTCATAGGTGTAGTGCGGGAAGCGCGCGTGAAGTCCGTCCGAGGGCTTGCTCGAACCGCCGTGGCCGATGCCGTCGGGCAGGATAATGAAATACTTCGTCGCGTCGAGGAGTTGGCCCGGCCCGAAGAGCACGCCCGCGAACTGCGGCGTGAGGAAGTTAGCGCCCGCCCCGCCCGTCCCGTGCATGACGAGCACGGCGTTGCGCACCAGGCCCCGCCCGTCCCGAACGGGCGCGCCGAGCGTCGCGTAGTGCAGCCTCAGCTCCGGCAGCGTCTCGCCGGACTTGAACTTGAAGTCGCGGACACGGTAGTCGCCCTGCGCGGGCTCCGGGTAGTTCCTCGCCGCGGGTTGGGTCGCGGCCTGCGCCGCGGCGAGGCGGGTCAGCGCCAGCAGCAGACACACGAGTGACAGCGAACGACCCGGACGCACCGTCTTCTTCATACAAGGCACTCCCCCGCTTCACGACCGGCTTAAGAGGTACTCCCGGAGCGCATCATACATCGACTCGAAAGAATCGGCGCAGAATAGCACCGGCTGGAAGTGCGTGGGGTCGTACTCCTGCCGCGACGCCGCTTCGAGGTCGAGCGGGCGCAGCTCCGCCGAGTGCATCGCCTCCAACTCGCCCGCCGACGAGAGCAGGCCCGTGCCGTAAGCCTTCACCCCACCGCCTTCGCGCAGGACGCCGAACTCGGCGGTGAACCAGTAGACGCGCGACAGCCTTTCCAGCTCTTCGGCGGAATCGGTCGCGCGCACCGCGCGGCCGACCAGACGGTTCAGCTCGGCCAGGCGCTCGCTCGCCAGGGTGACGGCGTGGCCGACGATCTCGTGCACCACGTCCGGCTCGGGCGTGTAGAGCGGCGTCGAGTGGTGGCGTATGTACTGCGTCGAGAGGAAGACGCCGTTCGCCAGCGACTCAAGGAAGACGCGCGGCTCGACCAGCCCCGCGACCGGCTCCAGGCGGAAGCCGCTGAGCGCCTCGACGCGCGCGCTCACCTCGCGCATCTGCGGGATGCGCTCACTTGGCAGTTCGAGTCGCCTCACGCATTCGAGGTATTCGGCGCAGGCGTGGCGCGCGTGCGCCGGCCCCAGGGCCTCCCAGACGGCGCGCCACACGCCGTGCTCCTCGGGGGTGTAAGGGGCGTCGGGGATTTGCGCGCCCGGCACGTACTCGCGGGCGATGCGCGCGATGCGGTTGCGCCGGGCGCGGTACTCTTCGTCACGAAAGCCCGGGTGGTCTGGGTCGAGCCGAACGATGGAGTTCCTGTCCGCCGTCGCCTCGGTCGCCTCTGTCTCGGCGGCGACCGCGCGCGCGTCCGCGTGGTCTTGCAGAAGCGTGTGCTCCGGAAATGTCGTAGTCGTCATAAAGCCTCGCTCAACTTCCGCCGCGGCGCGGCGGAGACAAAGAGAACCGGCCACCCCCTCCCGCGTCGGAAGGATGGTGGCCGGTTCTCTGGAATCCTGTTCTCGGGTGGTGCTAGATCGTCGTCACACCCGGACAGCCCATCGCCGCCCCGTCCCCCCTCGCGGAGAGCGAGCCGTAATAATAGTAGTGGCGATAGGCTCTGTTCGTTTGACTGACCATCTTCATTGCGCGGCCGGCACACCCGCCCGCCGCGCCCACAGGTTAGCGGCGACGGCCCGCGCCTGTCAATACGTGATAGTATCCTCGATTAAGAGGAGGTCGATTCAATGCGTAGAAGTAAGGCCATTGTGATGACTGTCGCCGCGCTGTCGCTGTTCGGCCTGACGTGTCAGAAGTCGGGCGTCAACTCCAACAACCCTCCGGCCGGCGCGCAGGCCAACTCCGCGGCGCAGCAGCAGCCTTCGGCGCCGCAGACGCAGTTGAAGGTCGGCGACCGCGCGCCCGACTTCGAGCTGACGGACACCGAGGGGCAGAAGGTTCGCCTCTCGGACTTCCGCGGCAAGAAGAACGTGGTGCTCGCCTTCTACGTGCTGGCCTTCACGGGCGGTTGAACGAAGGAGATGAAGGCGTATCAGGCTGATATCGCCAAATTCGAGCAGACGAACACGCAGGTCTTAGGGATAAGTGTGGACAGCTTCGCCGCCAACCGCCGCTTCAAGGAGGACATCGGCGCGACCTTCCCGCTCCTCTCGGACTTCAAGCGGAAGACCGTGCGCGACTACGGCATCTTCGACGAAGAGAACCAGGTCGGGACGCGCGCCACCTTCACCGTGGACAAGGACGGCGTCATCAAACACATCGAGCAGGGCAAGGACGCCATCGACCCGACCGGCGCCTACCAGTCTTGCAGCGCCCTGCCCGGGTGAGCCGCACGCCCGACACTCAGGGCGAGGCGGCGACGCGAGCCGTCCGCCGCCTCGCCGTGTCGTGTGGGCGCGCGCGCCTCAGCGGCTGCCGAAGCTCACCTGCTGAAGCTCGGTCAGCAGGATGTCCCTGAAGCGCGGGAAGTCGCGCCAGCTCTCGTACTTCTCGAAGAAGGCGGGGTCGTCGATGCGGGGTTTGTCGGGGTCGGGGTAGAGGTAGTTGTTGATCTGCTGGTAGACCTCGAAGCCGGGCGTCCAGCCGGTCTTGTGGCGCGTGTAGATGGTGTTCCACCAGCCCGCCATGCGGTTGAGCCACTTCTGCCAGACCCTCGAATAGCGCGCGTAGCCGTAGAGGCTGCTGCGCCAGAGCCAGTAGAACTCCTCGCCCAGCCCCTGCCGCTCGTACCTGCCCTTAAGCGTCTGCCCCCTGATCGCCAGGAAGTCGAGGTACGAGACGTTGTCGAGCCTCCCCGTCGTCTGGTCGGTCGAGACCAGCCGCGTGCGGACGTTGATGAGGTCGTCGTCGTCGTCCACGATCCGCCTGACGGGCAGGCCCAGCCCGAGCTGGAGCCGCTTGATGTTCGCGCGCCGGCTGCTGAGCAGGTCGAAGGCCCTGTGCGCGAGCCGGCCGGAGCGGCTGCCGCCCGCCACGCTGAGGAACCAGTCGCCGCGCACCGAGAAGTGTCCGGGCAGGCGCGCGGCCACCAGGCCCTCCGCCGAGCCGGTCTGGTCGATCAGGTCGCACGCGCTCTGATACCAGTGGTGCGCGGCGACCGCCTGCGGGTTCGCCTGCCGCTGCCGCGGGAAGCCGAAGGAGAGGTAGTTCGGCGTGTTGGCCAGCTCCTTGAAGTCGAGCACCTCGGTCAGCAGCAGCCAGGACTTGTAGAGCTCGAGCGAGTAGCCGGTCACCTTCTTATCCGGCGTCGCCCCGTGCTTCCGGTCATAGAGCAGGTCGGTGAGACTCTTGCCCTTCTCCTGCACGAGCGCGCGGAGCAGGCTCGTCGTGTCCTTGTCCTCGTTAACGTACCTCCACTTCCAGAGCTTCCGCGAGAGGGCGCGCGCGAAGCGGAAGGCGTTCTCCTCACCGACGTACTGCCGCCGGCAGTCGTAGGTCTCGGAGGCCCATATCTCAAGGAAGAGGCAGGAGAAGGACTCGCCGTCGCTCGTGGTGAAGTCGAAGGCGGGGATCGCGGTCGAGGTGCGCGCCGAGTGGTACTCGGCGACCTCCTTGCAGGCCCCGAGGAAGTTGAGCCACGAGACGCCCTTCTCCCGGCGCGGCCCGTAGACGTACTTGGCCTTCCGGATGTTCGCCCACACCTCCTCGACGTTCACGCGCCTCCCGGCCTTGTTGGTGCTCGTCTCGCCGGCGAGGTACTCCTCCCACAGGTTCTCCCGGCACAGGAGAAACGCGAAGTCCCAGAGGAAGGGCACGCGGTCGACCTCCTCGAAGTCGGCGGCGTCCTTGCGGGCGGCCTGGCCGAAGCCGTATTCGAGCCGCTCGTCGTCGTAGAAGTCGCGGCGCCGCAGCTCGCCGCGGCGGGCGGACTCGGGCGACTGCCCGCCGCGGACGCCGCCCTCGTCCGGGGGCGGGTCGTAGGGCTGCGTCTCCTGAAAAAGGTGGTAGGCGTCGGCCGCCGGGTCCGGCTGGCCGTTGCCGTCCACGGTCACGGTGTCGAGGTACTGCCACTGCCTCTGGAGGACGTTGCTCTTGCGGCTGCGCGAGAGGCGCGTGAGCCACGTCAGCCAGAACTCGTCCACCTGGAAGACGAGCGTGTGGTTGAGCCGCGTGTCGCGCTGGAGGTAGCAGAACTCGCGCAGCGCCTCGTAGTCGGGCGGGTCGAAGCCGACGATGACGTCCGTGCGGGGCGCGTTCGGCACGAACATCTCCTTGAAGAAGACGTTCTCCTCCTCGATGTATCGGCCGAGCGTGCGCGAGCTGGTGAAGAGGCGGACTTCGAGCGGGACGGGGTGCGGGAGGCCGCGCTCCAGCCCGGCGTAGAGCTCGAAGTGCGGGTCGACGGTGAGCTGCATGTCCTCGCGGTCTTCGTCCGTGCGCGTGAGGCCGTGCATGCCCTGCCCCTTCAGCTCGCGGATGAGGCCGCGGCTGTTGGTCGAGAGCGGCGGGATGGCCGTGATGGCGATGCGCGTCTCGCCGTAGAAGGGGATGCGCCAGGTGTAGAGGCGGTAGTCGGCCGCCTCGCGCAGCGAGCTCTCGAACCGCTCGGCCAGCGCGATGTCGGGCTTGCCGCTCTGCGTGTCGATGACGAGCGTCGAGATGCCCTCCCGCCCGATCTGGAAGAGGAGGAAGGGCACGAGCAGCGGGTCGTTGTGGATGTCGGGGAAGGTGTTGCGGAAGGCGTTGAAGTCGTCGATGACCATCCGGATGCGCCACGACTCGCGGAAGCGGTCGTCGACATTCATCTGCTCGAACCGCTCGCGGCCGAGGAGCTTGATCTGCGCCGCCTCGATGTTGCGCTTGAAGACGTGCGCCAGCACGGGCGAGCTCATGTCGTGCACTTCGAGTCGCCGGCAGATGGTCTTCCGCTCGATGAGGAGCTTGAGCACCTGCTCGAAGTCCTCGCTGAAGTACGCCCGCCCTTTGACGTTGAAGAGGCTCTTCGGATTGAGCCAGCGGATGAACTCCCTCGAGAGCGACTCGACGTGCTTGTCCTGCGTCGTCATCATCAGGGCGACGCCGGGCAGGAAGCCCTCTTCCAACATCTTCCCCGCCTCCGCCTCCACGCCCCCCCGGAAATCCTTGCGCAGCTTGCCGTCCGGGCGCGCCTGCCCGGGTGCCGCCCGCCCGCGCGGCACCAGGCCCGCGCCCTTGACGCGTTCGGCCAGGGCGCAGGCGAAGTGGAAGAAGGTGCGGCTGAGGAAGGCGCGCCCGAGCACGCCCTTGCTGGTCAGCGCGTCGCCGATGAGGGCCGTCACGCTGCTGCACGGCAGCCCGCGCGTGTCGGAGCCGTCCGGGCTGCGCCCGAGGTCGCCCTCGCCGCCGAGGATGGTGTCGAGGTAGGGGATGCCGAAGGCCGCGTACTTGTCGGGCTCCGGCTCCATCTTCCGCTCGCCCCGCTGCTCCATCAGCTCGCGGCTCAGCTTGTTGATCGAGGGGAAGACCTGCACGTAGCTCTGCGTCCTGCCCTTGTCCTTCGCCGGCTTCTTCCCTCCGGCCCTCCCCCCCTCCGGGGGCGGCAGGGATTTCGCCCCGGGCTCCATGCCGGCCTTGTAGACGCGCGGGTCGTCGTAGTTCTCGTACTGCATGTCGCCCGTGGTCGAGCCGTTGCCGTCGCGGATGACGAAGGGGTGCTGGCCGCGCGCGTGCGTCTGCCCGCGCGTCTTCTCGACCTCGACGGTGCGGCGGAGGTAGCCGTTGATCTCGACGTTGCGGAGGCGGATGACGGCGTCGGTCACGAACTCCTCGGGCAGACGCTCGTGCCTGACCTCCTCGACGACGAAGAGCAGGTGGCACTTCTTCGCCGCCAGGCGCATGACCTGCGCGATGCGGGAGCGGCGCGTGGACTTGTCGCCGAAGGCGTTGAGGTCGCCGACCATCGTCTCGAAGCCCTCGACGGCGTCGAGCAGCACGAGGTCGCGCGGGAGCGACGCGTCGCGCTGCTCCAGCACCGAGAGGAGCTTGTGGAGGAAGCCCCAGTCGTCGCCGGCCGTCGTCTGCGCGAGGTCGACGAAGTAGATCGCGTAAAGGCTCTCGCCCGACAGCACGCGGCTCATCTGGCCGGGCGTCCTCTCCAGCAACTCCAGCGTCTCCGCGACAGGGGCGGGCTGCACTTTCCGGCGCGCCAGCCCCTCCCGGCGCATCCGCTCGTGGGTGCCGAACGGCTCCCCCCGCCGCGTCGGGCGGCGGAGGTCAAAGTTGTCCCAGACGGTCTGCGCCATGCTGTGCGTGAGGTCGGTCGAGATGTACAGAACCTTCGGCAGCTTCTTCGCCTTCGCCCCATACTCCTCGCCGCAGTCGGCCATGTAGCGCGCCGCGAGGTGGAGGGCGAGCACGGACTTGCCGGTGCCGTCCGGGCCTTTGAGACAGATGCTGGTCGTCGCGCCCGAGTCCACCTTCTCCTTGCCGCCTTCGCCCTTCACCACCCGGACGATGTTGAGCCCGAGGTCTGGGCCGATGAGCTTGTCCAGAGACTCGATGCCGAACCGTAAAGTCTTGGGCATGTCAGGCTCCTTGTAAGTCCCAGTCGGTGGCTTTCGCCTTGAGGTCGTCCGCGAACTTTTCGTCGCCGAAGCGCTCGCCGGCGAGGCGCTCGCCGGCCAGTTGCAGCAGGCGGCCGGCGAAGTACTTGCGGCCGAGGGAGCTGCAGGGCCGGCCCTCCGGGCTGTGGCTGTGCGGCAGGATCGAGGCGAGACCTTCGGCGGTGAGGGAGTCCACGCCGCGCGGCACGCGGCGCCACACGGCCGGGACGAGCACGCTCAGACTTTTGCCGGGCTTCTTCTTAGCCCCCTTGAGCGTGACCTCGGCCCGCTTGAGCTGCACGACGGCGAGGATGCGGCTGGCGACCTCGTTGCGGTCGGCGGGCGTCTTCGCCTGGGTGGCGAAGAGTATCTTGTGCATCGCCTCGATGAGCGAGCCGGCGTGGGCCGTGGTGACGACGAGGTGGCCCGTGCCCGCGAAGTCGATCAGCGCGCGCCAGTCCCGGTTGCGGCGCGTCTCGCCGACGAAGAAGACCTTCGGCGTCTGCCGCAGTGCGTCGCGCAGCGCGTCCCGGAGGCCTGAGGTGTCGTCCCTCTGCTGGCGCGGCGTGTAGTCGACCCGCGCCTCCGGAGAATCCTTAGGGCCGGCCGGCGCCAGCGGGTCGGCGAAATACTTCTCAATCGGGTCTTCGAAGGTGACGAGGTGCGGGCGCCGCCCGCCGCCGCCCTTGAGCACGTTCCCGAGGTAGAGGTGGATGAGGCCGCGCGTGATGAGGCTCTTCGCGGAGTTGGTCGAACCGGCGACGACGATCAGCCCTCCCATCTCCGGGAGCTTCTTATTCCTGTGCTTGTCGATCAGCTCGCGGTAAGGCGGATCGTTCTTCCCGGACTTATCGCCCCCCGCCCCTTTCGTCCCATCGCCGCACTCCGAATCCTCCCCACGGTCGTGGGCGTCCTCGCACCGGCCGACGGCGTGGAAGATCTCTTCGTAGAGGGTGCTGCAAACCTCCTCGATGGAGTTGAGCGTCCTGTCCAACCTCCTGGAGGGGGCGTAGCCGTAGCCGGTCTCCTGCCTGCGAAAGGTGAGGCTCCAGACCCTGCCTTTGCAGGAGAGGGCGGCCAGGACTCGCCCGCTCCTGATTCGCTCCCCGAGCGGCTTGATGGAGTCCTTAAAGCGCGAGCAGAATCCGAAGTGGTTCTTCAGCCTGTCATGGGCCACCTTGTCGTCTTCGAGCTGGGCGAGCAGGTCTCTCTCTTCTTTCGTCGGGGTCTTCTCGGAAAGTCCCCACTCTTGGTCGGCGACCGACAGGCCGTTCAAATCTCCGACCGCCATGTCGAGCAACTCGCCGTCGGTGGCATCTTCCTTCTTAAGGCGCGCGCGCGTCTCACGGCTCAGCACCTTGCGGAGCCTGTCGTAGTGGTCGCCGCTTCCCTTCCTGTTGATGAGTCTCTTCAGGAAGACCACGGCCTTCTCTTCCCTTTTGAAGTCGTCCTTGTCGAGCTGGAGGCTGAGGACTTCGATCAGACACGAGTAGTGCCACTCCCGCTTCAACTCGGAGGGCGGCCCGGACGTCACACCCATGGCCGGCGGGCGCTCGCCCTCGCCCTTCTCCTCCAGAATCCGGCACAGCCTCTCGTGCTGCCCCTCATCCCGAATGTGGAAGGTGAAGTCCGAACCCGCTTGCTCCACCAGAAAGACGTGTCGGGCGCGCTTGTCGCCGCCCCCCTTGCTGCCTTCCAGGACGAGGAGCTCGGTCTTATGTGGAGTCACGGCGGATGACCTCCTGTGTGTGAGATGGCGCAGCGCCCGGAAGTGAAGACGCCACGGCTTGAGCGAGACAGACGGCGAGGGTTTTGCGAGTGTTGAAAAACTCGGTGAAGAGCGCGACCCTGTTTGAGTTCGTTAGAGGTTGATGAGGACCCGCGGAAGCCTGCACGGCGCCGGAAGGTCGTTGCCTTTACTTTGAAGGCTGGCATTATAGACCCCGCCCGTGACCTGTCAAGGGAAACTTGCCAGAAGAGGGGGCGGGGCGGATTATGACCGGGAAGTAGTTCTTGCAACCGAATCGACGCGAGGTGAGGAGCCGGTGGCTGACATCAACACCCCGGAGACGACGGACGTGGACGTCGAGGCCCTGATGGGTCTGATCCGGCGGCGGGTCTACGGCCTGCCAGACGCCAGGTACATCATGGGCGAGATCGAGCGGGCGAGGCTGAAGGCCGACGGCATCGTCACGGGCAGGTTCGCGTCGGCGGCGGGGCCGCAGGCCGACGGCAAGACTGATGGTGACGCACGGCCCCGACCCCGACGCTTGGGGTGGAAGGTCGAGGTGAAGGCGCGCGTCGCCACCCTCATCATGCGCGCCGTCAGGATGCACTTTCGCTACCAGGAGATTTTCAACAACTCGGTCGTCGGCGTGCTCCAGCTCATGGCCGAAGACCTGTACGCCTACGAAAGAAGGCTCGACGCGACGAACCGCCCCGGCGAAGACGGGCGCGCCCCCGCGGCGGTGTTCGACCGCGCGGCCTTCGAAGAGAGACTCCTTGACCCGCAACCCTTCGCCCGCCGCAGCCTGTCGCTCTTCCGCGAGCTGCTGCGCGAGGACGACGTCGCGCTCGAACTCTTCTGCGGCCGCGGCGAGCTGCTCGCGGCCTTCGCCGCAAGCGGCATCGAAGCCGTGGGGGTAGACCCCGACGCGTCGATGGTGAGCTTGTGTAAGGGGCGCGGGCTGTCGGCGATTCACGCGGACATCTTCGAACACCTGCGCGACTCGCAAGACGCTTCATACGGGGGCATCTTCGCGTGGAAGGTGGTCGAGCGGCTGACGAACGAACAGACCGCGGAGCTGCTGGGGCTGGTGAAAAGAAAGCTGAGGCACGGCGGCCTCTTCGTCGCGTCCGCGACGAACATCGACCACCTCCCGGCCTTGCGGAAGTTCTATCTCGACCCGACCCTCGTCCGCCCCGTCCCCGCGAGGCTGCTTGCGTTCATGTCAGAGCAGAGCGGCCTCGGCATCCACCGCTTCACATTCTCTAACGCCGACGGCGAGGAGATGTCCGAGCCCGCCCTCGCGCGCGAGGTCTACCCTTACGACGAGTACACGGTCTTGGCCGTGAGCGGCTGAGCGTGTGCGACGCGTTCAACCGACCTCGCGCAGCCGCCGGATGATCTTCTCGGCGCTGTGCCGCCAAGTCCAACGGCCCAACACCTCCGCAGAGGCCCGCGCGCCTTTGAGCCTCGCCTCCTCACGGTTCTCAAAGACGTGGCGCAGAAGCTGACGCAGGTGCTCGTAAGACGGCTCGGCCCAGTTGAAGCCCTCGTAGTAGGGGCACTTGGCCTCGGCGGGGACGAGTCCCTCGACGCGGAGCGGGTAAGCAACGCGGTCGTTCATAAAATCGGTCTGCGCGCTCCAGGCGGTGGCGATGACGGGCAGTCCGCAGGCCATCGCTTCGAGGACGGGCAGCCCCCAGCCCTCGCCGCGCGAGGGGAGCACGAAGCAGTCCGCCGAGCGGTAGAGCGCGCCGAGCTGGTGCGCCGGCACCACCTCGTTGATCGAGAAGACGACCCTCCCGCCCCCGTCCTTCAGCCCGAGCCGGCTCACCTGGCGCGGGACGTTGACCGAGGCGTCCTGGTTATAGACCTTGCAGACGAGGACGGCCTGCTCGCCCGCGCGGAACTCGTCGTTGAACGCGCGGAGCAGAACCTCGGGCGCCTTCCGCTCCCCCCACTCGAACGCGGAGAGGAAGGTGTAGACGCCGGGGACGGGATAGCCTTCGATGTTTGGGTTGAAGTAGGCCGGGTTCACGCCGAGGGGCATGACGTGGACGGGACTCTCGACGCCGCTCGCACGGAAGGTGTCGGCGTTGAAGGACGAGGGCGTCCAGACTTCGTCCATCAGGTTCGCGCGCCTCACCCACTCGCGCGGCAGCCCGTCCACCTCGAGCATGGTGTAGCCGATCTTGTACGAGCGGTAGTCCGTCCGGAAGCTGTCCCCCTGGCCGTAGGAGACGTGGACGCCCGAGGGGTTGACCCGCCGCCCGCGGATGACGTTGACCATGTATGAGGTCGACTGCTCCGGCTCTGGCCGCGCGAAGGCCGTGCCCGGCCCGTACAGGTATCGGTAGTTGACCCGAACCCCCTGCCGGTCGAGTTCGAGCACCAGCTCGCGCGAGCTGTTGGCGTAGCCGGTGGGGAAGTTGAGCAGGGAATGCCAGTTGACCTCCAGCGTGTAGCGCGAGGACTCAAGCGCCGCCTGCCACTTCCGCCTGAAGGTCTTCTGCGACTCAAGGAACAGGTGCTCGAAGGAGACCTTGTTGACCTTGGTCGAAGTGTTCTCGTGGTGGACGATTGTGGCCGAGCCGCAGCAGAAGACCTTGAATCCCTGGCTCCGGGCCTTGAGGCAGTAGTCGCTGTCCTCGAAGTAGCTGAAGTAGTCCTCGTCGAGCGGCCCGACCCGCTCGTAGACCTCGCGCTTGATGTAGGCGCACGCGAAGACGACCCCCTCGACCTCGGCGTCGGCGTTGAACTGGTTGACGTCCTTCTCGCCGGCCCCGAGCTGCTGCCCCCAGAAGGTCTCGATGGGCATGTACGTGCCCGCGTGCTGGAGCATCCCGTCGGGCCGGCGGAGCCTTGCGCCGACGATCCCGACCTCGGGCGCGCCGTAGGCCGTGGCCTGAAGCCTTGAGAGCCAGTCGGGCTGGACGATCTCCGTGTCGTTGTTCAGGAGGACGAAGTCGGAGTCGCCGACCGATTCGGCCAGAGCCCGGTTGTTGCCCCTCACGAAGCCGAGGTTCTCGCGGTTCTCGAGCAGGCGCAGCCACGGGAGCGACCTCAGGTATTCGACCGTGCCGTCTGTGCTACCATTGTCCACCACGACGACTTCGTAATCGTTGAAGGCCGTCCGCCCGCGCAGCGTCTCGAGGCAGCGCTTCGTGTAGGCCAGCCCGTTCCAGGTGAGGATGATGATGGTTACCTTGTTCCCGCCCAACTGCCCTCCCGGCGCGCCGGCGCGCGCTCTGTAACGACGGCGAACGATGTCTGCCCGCAAGCGAGCGCTGCTGGTCGTCCACCGCTTCTGGCCGCACCCGGGCGGCTCCGAGCGCCTATTCTACAACGTGGCGAGGCGGCTGGCGGACAGGGGCCTTGAGGTGACGGTCTTCACCACCGACGCGTGGCACCCCGAATCCTTCCACAGTCCACATAAGCAGCGGCTGCGGGCGGGACTCGAAACGCACGAGGGTTTGACGATACGGCGGTTCGCGCTCAGGAACATCCCGCTTCAGTTCAAGGTGCTGCGGGCCGTGAGCTGGTTGCCGTTTGAGATAGTCAGGTTACTCTCGGGCAGCCCTTACGTCTTCGTCCCCCAATATCTCGAAGAGGTCTTCCGCAACCGCCCCGAGTTCGACATCGTCATCGCGGGCGTGCTGCCGTACACGCACCTCATCTACCCGGCGGCGTGGCTCGCAAGGCTTCACCGAGTCCCCTGGGTCTGCGTGCCGCTGGTGCACACGGGCGTCGCGGGCGGCGGGCCGTCGCCCGGCTACCTGACGGGGCCGCAGCTGAGACTGTTGAAGGGGGCGGACGCCATCGTCACGGCCACCGAGGCCGAGAGCCGCGCCCTCGCGGCCCGCGGCCTCGACCCTTCGAAGATTCACCGCGTCGGCGTCGGCATCGACCCGCGGGAGTTCGCGGGGGGCGAGGCGGGGCGCTTCAGAGAGCGTTTTCACCTCGACGGCCAGTTGGTCTTGCAGGTCTCGACGCTCTCGCGCGCCAAGGGCGCCACCGACCTCGTGGAGGCGATGAAACTCCTGTGGGCCGCGGGCGGTGACGCGCGCCTCGTCCTCATCGGGCCTTCGATGGGAGACTTCGAGAGAGACCTCGCGTCCCAGCCCGAGCACGTCCGCGAGCGCATCCTCTACCTCGGCATGACCGACGAGGCGACCAAGAAGGACGCGTACGCGGCTTGCGACGTGTTCGTGATGGCGTCGAGCGCGGACTCGTTCGGCACCGTCTACCTGGAGGCGTGGCTCTACGGCAAGCCCGTCGTCGGCGCGGACGCGGGCGGCGTCCCCGACGTGGTGTCGCGCGGGCGCGACGGCCTCCTCGTCAGGTTCGGCCGCCACGCCGAGCTGGCCGGGGCCGTCTCCGAGTTGCTGGCCGACGCGGGACTGCGCCGCAGGCTGGGCGAGGCGGGGCGGCGGAAGGTGCTGGACGAGTACACCTGGGACGGGGTCTTCGGCCGCCTCGCGCGCGTGATCGACCCGCTGCTCGCACGCGACGGCGACCGCTCACCTGACCAGCATCGCGAGCCCGATGAACGCGAAGAGCAGGCGGTAACGTCGCTGCATCCACAAAGCGGTCTCGAACCCCAGCCCGCGCCGGAGCGCCCGCAGAGACCACGCGACGTGCAAGGCCCACACGAGCGCGCTCAGGAGCAGCAGCCTCGGCAGGATGCCGACCTCGGCCAAGCCGGCGATTAACGCGTAGGCGACCGTAAAGATGCACAGGCTCGCGAGGAACGCCCGCCGACAGCCGAACACCACGGCGCTGGTGCGAATCCCGTTGAGGAGGTCGCCCTCGTAGTCGCGCACCTCCTGGTTGAGGTGGCCGGCGGCAAACACCAGGCCGAAGAAGAGGCTGATGACGAGGCCGCTCGCGTCCAGGTCGCGGGTGAGAGTGTAGCCGAGCAGGAAGTGCAACATGCCCCCGAGCAGGTGGTTGAGCGACGCCACGACGGGCGTGTTCTTGCCGAACCTCGGCGAACACGAGTAGAGCAGGCTGAGGGCCGCGATGGCGGCCCCGAGCAGGATGGCCGGGCCGCCTACGGCGGCGAAGGCGACGTTCGCGAGGATGAGGAGGGCGACCGCGACCCGCGCGACCTGACGCACGCTGATGCCCCGCCGGGAGAAGACGTGCGTCGCCCGCCGCGGGTCGAGAACGTCGCTGCTGTGCCCGGCCCAGTCGTTGAAGACGAAGACGTGGGCCGTGAGCGCGACGCTGCCCGCGAGTAGTAACCCCGGCCGGAGCAGGCCGCACCGTTCGAGGCTGAAGCCGCCGAGGAAACCCCCGAGAATCGGGGAGGCTTGGAGCGCGAGCACCTCCAGCGCCCGCGTGGACGCGAAGTGTCGCATGACTCGCGCGTAATGCCGTAAAGGCTTTTGAGAAATCATGACGTTGGTCGGTGAAGCCCTCCGGCTTCGACACCGGATGCTTCGTACAGCCGGAGCCACAGCGCGTAACCAAAATCCTCAGACCAGTAGAACCGTTTGACGGACGCGCTCAGGTCGTTGTGGTAGATCAGCGGCGGCGTGCGGCGGAGCTGTGCGAAGTCTTCGCCGCCGAGGCGCGCGAGCAGGCCGCGAATCGCCTGCCGCGCGTCCGCGTCCCGCGGCGACGCCGTCGTTTGGACGAGCAGGCGCACCGCCTCGCCCCAGACCTCCTGCCCCGCGACCGGAAGCACCAGCCGCTCCGCCGGCAGCGGAACCGCGCAGCCGAGCCGCCGCAACTCGGCGCTGCGGAGGTACGGCACCAGCGGGGCCTTGGCGTAGTAAACCCAGATGTCCTCGTCCCCGAACGAACCCCGGAGCGCGCCGCAAAGGTTCCGCGCGGCGGGCGGGTCAAGTTCGCGCAGCATCAGGTACACGTGCATCTGGATGGTGCCGTCCGCCGGGTCTGGGTCGCGCCCGGGGTCTATGCACTGATACTCCTCCCGCGGGGCGAGCCAGGTGCGGTATAGGCCCCTCGCGTCGCGGTAGCGAGCGAGCTGCTCCAGCATGCTTTGCCGTCTCGGGTCGACGACGCCGCGGCCGGCGATTCTCCAGACTAAAGAGGTGTCGTCGGCGTCCGGGGTGATGACACACCCCAGCGTGCCGATGGCGGGGCTGTTGGGCAGCCCATGGTAGCGTACTAATCCGTCGCCCTCAATCTGGGTCGCGAGATGTCGGCGTGCGCGCTCCAACACGTCTTCGAGACTTCGCCGCCGCGCGACCGGCGTGAGCAAATCCACGAGCATCGAAGTCAGGTAGGTGTTCATCTCCCTTTGCGGAGCTTCGTAACGAAGTCCCGTCGTGTGCGAGGTGAGCCAGAACCCTTCCCCGCTCTGATGTTCCCGCAAGAGCGACGCCGCGCGCTCTGCCAACGCATCGAGGTCGGCCGCCGACGCCGCCTGCTGCGGCAGCGCGGCGGTCTCTTGTGCATTCACGGCTACGCGCTGTTCACGGACGACGCGGATGTCGCCTCTCGTCCCGATGCGGACGGCGAGCTGAAGCACGTGCTCGCCCGTCGAGACGCCCAGCGTGTTGGCGACGACGCGCCAGCCCGAGGGCGCTTCGGTGTGCGTCACTGCGTTGACGTCCGTACGCGGCAGGAAGTCCGTGGTCGAGCCGACCACGACCCCGTCTATCAACGCCAGCAGTTCGGACGGCCTGTTCTTGCAGGCGAGCGCCCACCCTTCGAGCACGGCCCCGGTCTCCAGTTGGGGCACCTCCCCGGCGCCCTGAAGCACCGTCCGCCCGACACGGTCGAGTGAGGCCACGGCATCGCACTGAAGCCGGCCGCGCACGAATGGGTTACTCAATTCGGTGAGGAACGGAACGTTGTGAATGTCCCAGGCGCCGCGCATGGACGCCGAGTTCTTGGCGTAGATGAGTTCGTCACTCGCCGTCGTATACCAGAAGGCCCCGATGAACTGCACGACGACCGACGCCGCCATCGCCAGGACGAGCAGCACGCGCGCACGCGGGCGCAGGACGAGCGGGGCGGGCGCGAGCATCCACACCAAGATCGGCAGAAGGTCGGTCAGGTAGCGCGGCCCCCAGGACACACCCGCGCGCCAGTCCGTCTGCGAGTAGATTAAGAGCTGTGCGGCGGCGGCCAGACTGAGCGCCGCGGCGAGACCTCTCGTGCCCGGCGTGCGCAGGCGCTGCATCAGCCCCGCGGGGACGAAGACGAGGAACGGCGTAAAGACGAGCAGGCCGCGCGTCGGGCTGACCAGCAACCCGAACAACCCCGACCAGTCCCTTCGGAAGAAGACTTCATCGGGTGCCTTGCCGAGTGCGTACCCGCCGGCATAGTGGCCGATGAAGTGGAGGTTGTAATACAGGAGTGCCGCCAAAGGGACGGCCGCGCCGGCGAGAAGCCACAGGGCGTTGCGCCTGCTGCCCCAGACGGCGGAGAGTACGAACGCGCCGGCCAACAGCGCGTCCGGCGGGCGGTTCGCCGCCACGAGTACACAGACGGCGCCGAGCAGCGCCGTGCGCGCCGGCGAGGCGCGGGCGACGGCCAGCAGCAACGCCAGTGCGAGCAGGAGTTCCGCAGTCCCGTGCTGCCAGAGGGCCTGGCTGGAGATCATCCACGTGTTGGTTCCGAAGGCGAAGGCCGCGGCGAGCGGGAGGCTCCAACGTGTGCCCTCGCGGCGCAGCACCAGGAACATCAGGACGCACGCGACCGAGGCCAGCAAAGACGCCGAGAGCTTCTCCATCAGTTCCGCCACACGGTCGACCTGCGGCTGCTCCCAGCCGTGCGCGTCGAGCCAGATGACGGCGGGGACGTAGAGCGGGGCCACGAGCAGCGGCGTCACCACGGGGTACAGAGAGGCGAGTCGATTATGGCGTGTGCGAACTATCCAGTAGGTCGTCGGCTCGAAGTAGGTGACCTGACCGTCGGCGTAGGCAGGCCGCGCCCCGGGCGCGATCATCGAATGGCCGTGCGCCACCAGGCGCGCGTCCGCGTCGAGGGCGAGCGTGCCGTCGTGCCAGAGGATCAGCGGCTGATACCGCGCGGGGAGCGTGTCGCCCGCGCCGATCTGCCGCAGGTTCGCGTTGTAGACTAAGAAACAGAACAGGCCCAGGAGGAGCGGCGCCGTCAAAGGTCGGAGGTAAAAGCGGAGCGCCCCTTTGGAGAATGGTGAAATGCGAGCGGTCATGTTTAATCGCTTGATGGTCAGGTGCGGTCTCGCGCTGCAACGGCTTTGAATAATCTGAGACAGTGTACCGCAGGCGCGTCGCGAGCATGCTTTCACACACCTTGAAATGAATCGACTGCTCTGTTTGTGCGTCGCGCCGCATTCGGTATAATCACCGCCCCAAGCTCCGTAGAAATCGTGGAGGCAGTCACCATCGTTCCGCATCGGCAAGGCGCGGCCGTACCAGGTCAGGAAGTAGTTACCTCGCGCGGGCGCGTCCGGGCCGAGCGCCCTCTGCCCGAAGAGCCTCTGATTAAAATCCGGCCGGAGCGGGCGCCGATCTCGTCGGAGTTGAGGGAGGTGTGGGCGCACCGCGAGCTGCTCTACTTCCTCATCTGGCGCGACCTCAAGGTGCGCTACAAGCAGACCGCGCTCGGCCCGGCGTGGGTCGTCTTACAGCCGCTGCTGATGGCGCTCGTCTTCACGGTCTTCATGGGCTGGCTGGCCCGCGTCCCCTCCGACGGCGTGCCCTACCCGCTCTTCGCTTACGCCGGGCTGGTGCCGTGGACTTTCTTCTCCAGCGCCGTCGCGACCGCCGGCAACGGCCTCGTCCCCAACGCCCAGATGTTGACGAAGGTCTTCTTCCCCAGGATGCTGATTCACCTGGCGCTGACCGGGGTGCGGCTGACCGACCTCCTCGTCTCGTTCGTCGTGCTGCTACTGCTGATGCTCGGCTACGGCGTCGGGGTGGGCCGGGGCATTCTGCTGCTGCCCGTGCTGGTCTTGCAGGCGACGCTGCTCGCGGTCGGCGTCGCCCTGTGGTTCTCGGCCCGGATCGTCAGGCGCCGCGACTACGCCACGCTGCTGCCGGTGCTGCTCCAGGCGTGGATGTTCGCCTCGCCGGTCATCTACCCCTCGAGGCTCGTGCCCGAGAGGTGGCGACTGCTCTACTCGCTCAACCCCCTGGCCGGGGTGATCGAGGGGTTCCGCTCGGCGCTGTTCGGGCTCCCGCTCGACTGGGCGGGCATGGCCGTGTCCGGCGTGGTCACGCTGCTGCTCCTCGCCTACTCGGTGCGCTCTTTCCTGCGCGCGGACGAGAACCTGGTGGACATCATCTGAGGGCTGATGAGGCCAATCGTCCAGGTCAGAAGTCTGAGTAAGAGCTACCGGCTCGGCCGGGCCGCGCAAGGCGGCCGGCAGAGGCCGGGGCGGGACGCGTTCATCTGGGCGCTGCGCGAGGTGAGCTTCGAAGTGCTCCCGGGCGAGGTCGTCGGCATCGTCGGCCGCAACGGCGCGGGCAAGAGCACCCTGCTCAAAATCCTCTCGCGCATCGTCAGGCCGACCGAAGGCGAGGTGGACATCTACGGCCGGCTGGGGAGCCTGCTCGAAATCGGCATGGGCTTTCACCCCGACCTGACCGGCCGCGAGAACGTCTACCTCAACGGCGCGATCATCGGGATGAGCCGGGGCGAGATCAGGCGCAAGTTCGACGAGATCGTCGCCTTCTCCGAGCTGGAGGAGTTTCTGGACACGCCGGTCAAACACTACTCGTCGGGGATGTACCTGCGGCTGGCCTTCTCGGTCGCCGCGCACTTCGAGCCGGAGGTTCTCGTCCTCGACGAAGTGCTGGCCGTCGGCGACGCCGCCTTTCAACAGAAGTGCTACCGCAAGATGCAGGACGTGATCCAGGAGGGGCGAACCATCTTCTTCGTGAGCCACGACCCTTCGTCAGTCACACGCCTGTGCGGGCGCGCCCTGCTCATCGAGTCGGGACGCCTGAAGGACGACGGCCCGGCCGAGACGGTCGTCAGGCGTTACCTCGACGGCGTCAATTCCGAAGTGTCCAGCGTATGACTGAGCTGCCGCCACCCGCCACGACGCGACGCGCGGGCCGCGTCCTCGTCCTCATCCTCGCCTACAACGCCGAGCGCCACATCTGCGGCGTCCTCGAACGCATCCCCCTCGAACTCCTGAACACGGACGAGGTTCACTTCCTCGTGCTCGACGACGCCTCGGGCGACGCGGGCGTCGAGGCCGCGCTCGGCTGGGTCGCGGAGCACGACGTGACGAACGTCACCGTGCTGCGCAACGGCGTCAACCAGGGCTATGGGGGGAATCAGAAGCTCGGGTTCCGGCTGGCCGTCGACTGCGCGTTCGACTTCGCCGTCCTGCTCCACGGGGACGGCCAGTACTCGCCGACGCTGCTCCCGGACGTGATCGAGGTCTGGCGGCGGACGGGGGCCGACGTCGTCCTGGGGACGCGGATGTGGTCGGCCGCCTCGGCGCGGCGGGGCGGGATGCCGGCCTACAAGATCGTCGGGAACCGAATCCTGACGCGACTCCAGAACCTCCTGACGGGAGAAAGCCTCTCGGAGTACCACACGGGCTTGCGCGGCTACGCGACGGCCTTCCTGCGGAGAGTCCCCTTCGAGATCAACACGAACGACTTTCACTTCGACACGGAGATTCTGCTCCAGGCCTTCCACGCCCGCGCCCGTGTGGCCGAGATGAACATCCCGACCCACTACGGCGACGAGCACTGTTACGTCAACGGTCTGAAGTACGCCTACGACGTCCTCAAGGCGACGCTCCAGTTCCGCCTGCAACAGAAGGGCATGTTCTGCTCTTTGAAGTACCGGAATCCCGACCGGACTTCTTACGCGGACAAGACGGGCATGGCCTACTCTTCGCACCGGATGGCGTTGGACTTGATTCGAAAGGTCAACCCGCGCAAGGTGCTCGACGTGGGCTGCGGCGCGGGCTTCGTCGCGCGCGAGTGTGAGAAGGCGGGGGCGCGCGTGACGGGCCTCGACCAGTCGCCGCCGCCGCCGGACGCGATGAGCGCGTTCATCAGCGCGCGGCTGGACGAGGACGAGTGCCCGGTCAACCTCTCCGACTTCGACCTCGTGCTGCTGCTCGACGTCATCGAGCATCTGAACGAGCCGGAGCAGTTCCTGCTCAAGCTGCGCGAGTCGTACCAGAGCCGCCGCGCCGCGGGCGCCGTGCCGCCGCCGGTCATCCTCTCCACCCCGAACGTCGCCTTCGTGACCGTCCGGCTCAACCTCCTCCTCGGCAAGTTCACCTACGCCGAGCGCGGCATCCTCGACATCACGCACAGGCGTCTGTTCACGCGCGGCTCGCTCGTGAGGATGTTGGAGGACTGCGGCTATCAGATCGAGAAGGTGCTCCCCGTCCCCGTCCCTTTCGACGCCGTCTTCGGGGGGCGGCTCGGCCCGCCGCTCACGCTCCTGAGCCGACTCCTCTGCGCGGTCTGGCCCCGCCTGTTCGCCTTCCAGTTCATCGTGCTCTGCCGCCCGCGGCCCGGCGCGCGCCAGCTCCTGACCGAGAGCGAACAACTCCTGATTGCCGAAGAGGATTTTTACAGCGTGCTGCGGCCGCACGTCGTTGACCAGGCGGCCCGCACAGGCGACACGGCCGTCAATTGACGAGGATCGGCAGTCTGACTTCGCCGCCGCCGACGTCACAGAACCACGCCACCCTCTCCTGCACTAAAGTCAGAACGAGTGTGTAGTGGCCGTCGCTCGACGGCGCCACGACCGGCACCCACAGCTCTTCCGTCTCGCCCGGACGAACGTCGCGCGGGAAGAAAGCCCTTGCCCCTTCCGCGGCCAGGGCCTGCTCGCCGACGAGCCAGCGGGACGAGGCCGTGACTCTGTATTCTCCTATCTCACCGCCGTCGGCCGACCACACGCCGTCGGACGTATTCGTCACCCTGATCTTGACGCGCGCCGACTCGCCCGGCCTTAAAACCTTCGGCGCGTCTTCGGCCGTGACTGAGGACGCGAAGTGAGGGAGCGGGCCTAACTCGGCCCTCCCGAGACTCTGCCCCGAAGGGCTCACGTAGACCGCGTACTTGTCGACGAGATACCTCGTGTAAGGGATTTGGTAGTCGCGCAGGCGCTCGCCGAAGGCCAGGTCATGACGCGAGGACGCGTCGAAGATGTAGGCCGCGGTCGGCAGGGCGCGCACGGCGCGGGTCATTTCGGGGTTGCGCTCCCAGATGCTGATGGAGGCGACCGTGACCTCTTCGCGGCTCAGGAGGGTGGCCTTGTACGCCGTCCAATAGTCCCCGAACGCGCCGCGCACCCCTTCACGTCTCAGCAGGTCTAAAACGTCTTCGAGCGGTTCGTGCTTTCGCACCAGCCGCAAGTTCCCGGTCAGGTAGTTCTGACCCACCAACCAGGCGGCGGACTTCGAGAGGCCGAAGGCGATGACCAGGCAGGAGAGCAGGAGCGCGCACGTACGGGAACGGCCCCCGATGCTTACGACCATCCCGCCCGCCAGCACTGTGAACGACGTGAGGCTCGGCAGCAGGTAACGGTGCGAAAGCGTGTCCTGCGGGTTCGGGCTCAGGATGAAGAGCAGCACGTCGACGACCGGGAGCAGCACGAGGGACGCGGGCACTAAACGTCCCCCGCGTCCTTCATGTCTGAGCACGGAGCGGACGCCCCACAACCACGCGGCGGCGAAGAAGCCGAGATAACCGACCTCCGCCAGGAGGGGGAAGCTCGGCCCCGACCGACTCAACAGTTCGGGCACGCCGAACGGGTTGACGCCGAAGAGGGCCGGGATGCAGCGGCGCACCAACAACTCGACGTTGGCGCCGATCACCCCCGGCGTCGCGAGCCTGTACGCGGGCTGCTTGTTCGCCGCCGCCCCGCCCAGGCGGGCGATGATTGTCGGCGCCCAGCCCGCGGCGAAGCTCACCGCGAAGGCGAGCAGTGCTTTGAAGACTCTCCCGGCCCCGGACGACTTCAGGAGGCGCCCCGCGCGGTCGCGCCCCGCGGGCGTCGCGAGTTCCCACGCGGCGGCGAGGGCGAGCGCGGCGGCGAACGTCGCCACGTAGACGAGATAGAGTTGGTAGATGTAGAGGCCGAAACCGAGCAGCCACCCGAAGACCGCCGCCCTCGCGACGGAAGGCCGCCGTGCGAGGCGCAGGGCGTAGAGCGCGGTGACGGTGCCCCACCCGACGACGAGGCAGTAGCCGCCGCTCGCCAGAGTGCTCCACACGATGAGCATCGGCGAGAAGGCGGACAGGAACGCGGCCGCCGCGAGCCCCGCGCCCGCCCCGTAGAGGCGTCGGCCCAGCAGAAAGACCGAGACTTGCAGGATGAGGAACCCGACGAGGGCCGACAGCTTGAAGGCCAAAGGCTCGTAGCCGAGGAGGGCGACGAACGGGACTGAGAAGAGGCCCTCGACGATGCCGTAGTAGGTCGTATCCCAGTTGAAGAGGGAGAACTCGCGCCCCTCCAGCATGTGCTTCACGACGAGCGCGTTCACCGCCTCGTCGGAGTTGAGGTCGAACGCCGAGTTGTAGAGCGCCGGGACGCGCAGCAGGATGCCGAGCGCGATTGCGGCCAGCAGGAGCGCGACCCGGCCGCGGCCTAAGCCTGGAAGCCGGGGCGCGACGCCGGACGTCTCTTCACCGCTGCCGGTCTGCATCTCCCGAGTGGCCGTGTCGTCAGACTCCACGCCGAACCAGAATCCCTCTTACAGCGAGGCCATCATACCCCAGGAAGTATTCTCCCGAAGCGGGACAGATACCGCCGGTTCGATTCCCTTCCTAGAGCACTGGGAAGTCGTCGGCGAGGTTTTCGCGGCGGGAGATGGGACGCTGGAGGCCGCCGGTGAGGGCGGCGACGCTCTGGGTGACGAAGCGGTGCAGCTCGGAGACGGTGATGAGCCCGTCCGCGTTGCGGTCGGCCGTGCCTTCGCGGAGCCCCTGGATGACGGTGGAGGTGAAGACGCCGTTCTTCAGCTCGCCGAACTCGCGCGCGTACTCGGCCGCGCCCGCGGCGGCGATGACGTACGCGCCCGAATCCCGACGAAGGTCTGCGAACAGGTCGGGGAGCCTCTCCAGTAAGTTGACGCGGCCGTCCCTCTGCGCGCCCTTGGGCCGGGGCGCGAGGGAGAAGTGCCGGAAGGAGCGCACCTCGTGCACGTCGGGGCCGAGGGCCGTGCGTTCGGTCGGGGCGGGCAGTTCCTCCGGCTCGCCGGAGTGGCACGTGTCGAGGAGGATGAGACGCCTCCGCGCGGGGATGCCGTCGAGCAGCCCCTGTATCTCCTCGTACGAGACCGCCGTGTCCGCGAGCGACTCGGGGTCGAAGTCGGTGGGCAGGAAGAAGTAGTCCGCGCCTTCGAGCGTGCCGTGGCCGGCGAAGAGGATGACGACGTGGTCGTCCACCCGCGTCCGCTCAAGGAAGGCGCGGCCTTCGAGAATGGCTCCGCGCGTCGCGCGCTCGTCCGCGAGCACAAGACTCTCGACGTTGCCGAAGCGGCGCTGCAAGCGCTTCAGCTCGGCTTCGAGGTCGCGCGCGTCCTTGGCGGCGTACTCAAGGTCGTACGAAGGCCGCGCGTAGCGCGAGACGCCGACGGTCATGACGTAGAGGTTCGGCTTCCGCTCCGGGTCGACGTAGACGACGCGGAACGTCTCCCGGCGCGACTCGACGCCGCCCGCGTCCGCGGCGCAGAGCTGCACCTTGTTGTCGCCCGAAGCGAGTTCCACTTCGACGTCCAACTCGCCGCCGGAGCCGAGGTCGCTCAAGTCGACGCCCGCGCGCCCGCGGACGGGCACGTCGTTGCAGTAGACGTGCAGCCTGTCCAGAGGCCGCCGCGGCGAGTGGAGCGCGACCCGGAGTTTGATGTGCCGCTCTGCGGAGACGCCGACGGGCGGCGGCGTGAGGAACTCGACCCGCGGCGGCTCGAAGCCCTCCAACTCCGAAGGGTCGGAGGCCGCGAACCCGAGCTGCTTCATGCGCCGCTCGTGCGCCTGCGCGTAGGCCGCGACGAGGTCGTCCGCGGCGAAGCCGAGTCGCGAGAGGACGCGGTCGGGGCGGTTGAGTTGCAGGTCGAACTGTTCGAAGGGAAAGATGCGCCCGTCGAGCCGGAACATGACCGAGCGCAGCCCGGCCTTCGTCGCGCTGTAGAAGCCTTCGTCGGTGACCGCGACGTAGTCCTCTTCGTTCAGTGAAATCAGAGTGGCCGCCAGCTTCCCGCTCGCAGTGTCCCAGAGGCGTAGGGCCGAGTCGAGTCCGATGCTGGCGACGAAACGGCCGTCGGAAGTGAAGGCGACGCCGGTCACGTCGCCCGCGTGCGCCTCGACCTTGAAGCGCTCTTCCCCTCCCTCCACGTCCCAGAGGACGAGCTTGCCGTCCGCGCCGCCGGTCGCGATAGCATCGCCGTCGGGGCCGAAGGCGATGGCCCGGACTTCTCCGGCGTGGCCTTGCAGGTTGCGCGCGAAGCCGACCGCGGGGTTTAAGAGACTCACCACCCCGCGGGTGTTCGAGCCCATCCACTTGTTGTAGCCCGCGGCTATCGCGAGCGTTCCGTCGGCGCCGAAGGCGAGGGCGCCGAGGGGGAGCGTGTCCTTCATGACGGAGCTTTGTTCGGAACGTGTCGGGCGCCAGATGAAGAGCTGATCGAACGTGCCCACGAAGCACTCTTTTCCGTAAGGGGCTGTGGCGACCGCCAAGACCTCAGTGTCGGGGAAGGAGGCCGTCGCGAGCACCTCGCCCGAGTCCGTCTCCACCGACGCGACGAGGTTCCTCTGGGCGACGACCAGCCACGTGCCGTCCCACGAGAAGGCGAGCGCTCTGACGCCGCCCTCGAACGGCACCTCGCGAACGAGAGAGCCGTCCGCGACCCGCCAGAAGTTCACGCCGTCGTCCCCGGCCGTCGCGAGGAGTTCGCCGTAGGGGTGGAAGGCGATGACCTCGATGGACGAGCGGTGCGCTTTGACGGTCTTCGGCCCGCCGCCGCTCCGCAAGTCCCAGAGGCGCACGAGGCCGTCGGGCGCCGCGCTCGCGATGACGGGAAGCAGAGGGTCGGCCGCGAGCGCGAACTGCCGCTGCATATTGCCGCTGGTCTGCGGCAGTTCGAGCTGCGTGCCGAGCCTGCGTATGACTCGGCCCGTCTCGCGGTCTATCAACTCCAAGTGTCTGCCGTCGGCGCGCGCGAGCAGGCGGCGGTCGGGGCTCAGGCGGCGTGCCTTCACCGCGATCTCCTCAAGCTTCTTTCGGGCGCCCACGTCCCACACGCTGAAGCCCTCCGACCCGGCGACGAGCAGTGTGCCGTCCGCGCGCGTCGACAGGTCGTAGACGTTGCCCCCGACGGGCAGACGATCCGTCTCTTCCCTTAACGCCAGGTCGAACAGCCCGACCTCCCCGGGGCGCCCGATGAGAAGCGTCCGGCCGTCACGCCAGACCGCGACGGGCACGGGGCTCGACACGTCTTCCGCCTCGGGCCCCTCCTCCTCCGACAACGAAAGGAGTTCGTTCCCCGTCGCGACCTCATGCACGCCGATGCGATAGTCGTCGCTGTACCCCGAGACGACGACGACCGATTCGTCCGGGCTGAAGGCGATGCCGTGGACGCCCTGCGCCACCTCGAACCTTCGGGAGAGCGCGCCCGAGGCCGTCTCCCAGATGCAGACGGGCGTGGGGCGCTTTCCGACGGCCATGCCGCCCGCCGCGACGTAGCGCCCCGAAGGGCTGAACGCGACGCAGTTCACGCCCATGTGCGCGTTCGACACCTCCCTTTCGAGCGTGTGCAGGCAGCGGCGCGTCTCCGTCTCCCAGAGGCGGACGGTGTGATCCCAGCCGCAGCTCGCGAGGAGCCGGCCGTCGGGGCTGAAACGGACTTTGTAGAGCGGCCCCGTGTGCCCGCGCAGCACGGCGGCCTCGCAGCCCGCGGCCACGTCCCAGAGGCGGACGGACTCGTCCGCGCCGCACGTGGCGAGCAGGCGGCCGTCGGGCGAGAAGGCGAGGTCGTTGATGGGGAGGTAGTGTCCCGACTGGACGATGGTCTCGATCTTCATGGCGGTGCGGGGGCGTTCGGCGCGCGCTCTTCACTTGCCCGATGGGAGGCAGAGGTCGTTGAGCGCGTCGGGGGTGAACCACAGCTCGAAGTGACGATCCCGGATGCCCTTCGATTCCTCGTGGCCCGGGACGAACGTGGGCGTCACGTCCACGCAGACTTTCTTCAGCCTGAGGGCGATCTGGCCGGCGAGATCGACCTCGTCCACGTTTTTGTGAAAGTACCTCACCTGCGAGCCCCGCAGGTTGCGCGGCCCGACGTTCTCGATGCTCGGCACGACGGCCTTGCGGTCTCCCAGCTTCTCGCGCGAGAGCCAAGCCCGCAAGTCGCCGGCCGCCGCGGCCTGCTCCTCGCCCGGAATCTGGATGTAGATGCGCGGGTTCGGCTGCACGTCTGCCCCGGCGGTCTTCATCAGCGCCAGCTGCGTGCAGTCTATCTTGAGCTTCTGCTTGATCAGCTCCGCGTCCTGCCGCAGCTTTGCCTCCACGTTCCCGCAGACGAACTTGGGCACCGAGTCGCGTATGAGCCTCAGCTTGTCCTCGGCGGTATCATCAGCCTTGTTGGCGTTCGCCAACTGCTCCTCCGCGATGTTCGCGCTCTCCTGAATCCTGTTCGCGTTGTTCTGCGCCGCCTTCACCTCGTCGTGCGCCTCCTTGGTAGCGCTGACCACTTCCTCCTCCGCCACCTTGCGGTGGAGCAGGTAGCCGCCGGTGAGGACGAAGAGGAGGATGATGAGCCCTATGAACAGGAGGACGCTCAGGGCGATGAGCGCCTTCCGGCGCTCGGCGCGCACCTCCTCCTTGCGGGCGCGCCAGGCGAGCATCGCCACCGCGAGGCGGTCGTGGTGCGCCTCGTAGGCGGTGTGCGCCCCCTTCAAGGTCTTCTTGTCGATGCGCCGCATGACGCGGTACTTCGCGTCGGCGAGTTTCTCGAGCAGCGCCCCGATCTCTTCGGCCGGGTGGTGCGTGAAGTCGTGCAGCTCGTCCGCGGTGAGCGCGTACTTCGTTCCGCTCTGCGTGACGAGGTAGTGGAAGCAGTCGGCGGCGATGTCGCGCTCCTGCGACGTGAAGTTCCGCAGCACCTTGTCGAGGTGCTGCTGGACGACGGCCTGCGCGCCGCCCAAGTCCGTCAGCGTCTTCAGGCGCAGCGAGCGCGGCGCCCCGTCGCCCCACTTCCAGAGCGCGCTCTCCTCTTCCCACAGGCGCGACATCACGAGCTGCATGTACGGGGCGTCCACGCCGTCCGTGACCGAGACGGAAGGCGCCGCGGCGCGCGCCGCGGCCGGGGGCGCCGGCGTCGGCGCGGCCGCGCCCTTCGCCACGCCGGCGACGCCGATGTTGTCGATGCTGACCTGCTCCAACACGGCCTCGACGAGCCCCTCTTCGGGCGTCACATTCTCGGGCGCGGGCTGCGTCTCGTTGTAGGCGGAGACGGCCTTCTCGATGGCCTGCCGCCCGCGCGCGCGGGTCAGCGGCGCGACGTGCAGGCGGTTCTCCAGGAGCGACGGCAGGCGGCCCTGGAAGCGGTCGAGCAGGTGGAGCGAGTCGTCGCGCATCGAGATCATGAAGCGCGCGCGCAGGTCGGGCGCGTTGACGGCCAGCGGCAGCTCGTGCGCGAAGGTGCCGGGGCCTTGCTCGTCGCCGTGGTAGAGGAAGAACTCCTCGAACTGGTCGAGGATGATGAGCAGCTCCAGGCCGTACCTCTGAGACCACGCGAGCAGCATCTTGGTCAGGTCGCTCGCCACCGGGATCGGCGCGAGCGTCTCGACCGCGAGCGCGTGCCTGATGCCCTCCTGGAGGCTCTCGTTCAACTGCACGAACGGGTCGCCGGCCCAGACGTTGAGGTAGACGACGGCGAAGCTCGGGGTGCCGAAGTCGTTCAGCTCCTGCTCGCCGAGCGCGCGCAGCGAGGCGACGGCGCCCGCGCGCAGGACGGAACTCTTGCCCACCCCGCTCGCGCCGTAGACGACCGTCAGGCGCGCCGCGCGCAGGTTGGTCATGATGGCCCTGACCTCGTCGTCGCGCCCCGCGAGCAGCTTCCAGTCCTCCTCGGCCAGGGGCACCAGCCCGACGAAGGGCTTGCGGGCGACGGCCACCTCCCCCGCGACCGAGGCGGTGCTCATGACGTTGGCGGCCGGGCCGGCGATGCCGGTCGTCTGCGTCGCGTTCATGCTCGACCTCCCAGCGGCTGAGACTCGGGCAGGAGGCTCAGGCAGCTCTTGCCGAGGCCGTCGAGGTACTCGGCCAGCCCCTGCTCGATGACCCGCACCTTGCACGCCCCCCAGTACTTCTTCTCGATGTCGCCCGGCCGATCCAGCACCGCCCAGGAGGCGTAGTGCGCCTGGTGGTCTTCCCAGATGCGGTAGAGCAGCGCGCGCAGGCTCCACTCGCGGACGTTGCAGCCGAGGAAGAGGTGGCTGCTGTTGCGCAGCTTCGTGAGGAGCTGCGACGGGAGGATGCCGGCCAGCTCGCGCTTCGAGAGCAGGTCGAGGTACTGATCCTCGGTGATGGCGAAGGGCGGCTTCGCGGCCTCGCCGACGGTGCCGGGGATTTTGAGGATGACGGGCGACTGGTCGTAGAGGCCGGCGTAGTTGTTGGCGATGTCGATGACGACCTGCGACTGCTTCACGGGCTCGCCCGCGTCCGGGGCGGGCTTCGCGTAGACCGTGTGGCGGAACTTGCCCTGGTTCTCGCCGTAGGCGACGTAGCTGACGACGTGGAAGCGGTCGAGCTCCTGCTTGAAGGCGGCTTCGAGCAGGTTGTCGTAGGTGCACGACACGATGAGGAACCTGCGGGTCTCGTCGTCCACGTTCGCCTTCGCCGCCCCCGTGAGGAGGTCGTTCTGCTTCGCCAGCCGCGCCCAGAACTTGTGCAGCCCCGTCGGCTCGCCGGCCCGCCGGAAGATGTCGGCGAGCGTGTCGTAGAAGGTGCCCTCGTCGTCGCTGTGCAGCAGGGCGTACTGCGACACGTCGGCCAGGGCCGGGATGAAGGGGAACGGGTGCTTCGAGCTCGTCGCGAGGTACTTGACCAGCTCGCGGTAGCTCGGCAGCGTCCCGCTCTCGGGCAGCCAGTCTTCGACCGCCTCGCGGCTGAAGAGGTTCACGTCGAGGCCGAGGAAGGGCACGAGCTTGCCCTTCGTCAGGGCGGCCAGGACGGTCTTGTAGTGTTCGGCGGCCGCGGGGTCGACGCCCGGCACGCCGCCCGGCTGGAGGCCGGTGATGTCGGGCACGCGGCCGCGGCCCTGGAAGTCCACGAGGTAGCCGTCGTGGTTGCGCATGAAGAGGATGGGCGTGGCCCACTCGCTCGGCGCGACGGCGCGCGCGCGGCTGTACTCCACGTCGCGCATCGTCAGGCGCGCGCGCGTCAGGGCCGCGTCCACGGGGAGGTTGTTGACGAGGAGCCACTTGAAGAAGACCTGCGCGAAGGCCACGGCCACGTCATCCGAAATCTCCCGGCGCATCGCGACGACGACCGGCACGTCGCCGCCGAGCAGGAGCTTCTGCGCCACGCCCGCGAACGAGTCGGCTCCCGACACGGTCGCGCCCTTGCACGAGTTGAGCACGGCCATCCGCAGCGAGAGGAAGCTCGACAGGCTGATGCCGAGCCGCTCGCCGTCCACGTAGTTGACCTTCGCCCCGCCCGCGTCGCCCTCGAAGAGCAGCAGGCCCTTGCCCGCCGCCGCGTCGAAGTCGCCGTGCCCGATGTAGTGGAAGATGTGCACGGGCCGCGCCTGGTCGTAGGCCCGGTTGTCCAACTCCTCCAAAGTGGCGCGCGGCAGGCGCTCCAGCTCGATGAGGTTCTGCTCCCTGAGCGGCTGCAGCGCGTCGTTAATCCGCTTCCACTCCTCCTCGACTTTGAGGGCGGGCGCGCCCGGCACGTCCGGGTTCGAGATGACCACGAGCATCCGCAGCGGCTTCTCCTTGACGAGGAGGTCTTCGGGCGCGCCCGCCCCCTCCCGCTCCTGGTAGCGCACGACCGAGGTGCGGACGGAGAGGGCGAGGTTGTCGCTCTCGCTGCTCAGCATCTCCCACGGCAGGCCGGCCAGCTCCGGCACGTCCGTCAGGTTGAGGCGGATGCGGAGGAAGGTGTTGCGCCGGTGCGTGCGCTCCTGCCCGAGCCGCAGGGCCGCCAGCATCGCGTCGCGGAAGACGGCGCCGTAGAGGTACTTGCCCACGTCCTTGATGGCGGGCGCGCCGTTCGCGCCCGGCGGCTGTCCGGCGGCTGCGGGCGGCGGCGCGGCGGGCGCGGGCGTGAGCTGGAAGTTGCGCGTGACGACGCCCAGAACCTCGGGCGGCGCGCCGCCGAAAGTGAAGGTGACGGAGGCGTCGCCGCCCGGGGTGTCGCGCGCGTCCGCGCTGTACGTCCCGTCCGGCTTGCGCGTGATGACAAGGTCGAAGTTTTCGTAGATGGCGCTCGGCATAGAGCTTCACCGCCTTTCGCCTGTTACTCCAGCTCCTCCTCGAAGAGGAGCCTCCCGCCTTCGCTGTCCTCGTAATATGAGGCGGTCGCGCGCGGCCCGTCCAGCCTGACGACGGCGTAGCAGTGCTGGTAGAAGGCCGACCCCTTGCCGAGCGCGACCTGCCGGTTGAAGGGCACGTCCGGGTTCTGCGGCACGGCCGGCTGCTCGTACTTGCCGACGGGGAAGGCGCTGCCGCCGACGCAGCGCCCGCGCCGGAGTCCCATGTGGTCGCCGAAGACGACGAGGTCGTGCTCGTGCCCCCACAGCCAGAGGTCGACCCGCGGCAGCAGCGGCGCGACCTGGCCGTACAGGTTCTCATTGTAGCTCTTCCCCCCGAACTTCTCGTTGGTCGAAAAGAGCTGGTGGTGCGAGAGCAGAATCGTCCGCCGCCCGCCGGAGTTTTCTACCTTGTCGCGCAGCCAGTCAAGCTCCGACGGTTCGAGCGAGGTCGGCGGCCCGCCCAGACGGTCGTGGAGCGCCGTGTCGAGTCCGATGAGCTGCCAGTGCTCGTTGCGGAGGCAGAAGTAGCTGGCCGGCTGGCCGAACTTGTCGAGGAGGTCGTAGAAGGGCCGCCCGCCCGAGTAGAGGTCGTGGTTGCCGGGCAGCGCGAAAGAGGCCACGCCCGAGGTCTCGGGTTGAAGAACCTGCCGCCAAGGGAGGTAGAAGTAGTTCTCCATCTCGTAGGCCGTGCCCGCGTAGTAGACGTCGCCGAGGTGTACGACGACACGCGGGTCGTGCCGCTTGACCTGCCTCAGCACTTCGACGGCCTCGGGCTGCCCCGTGCCCCAGTCGGCGACGACGCCGACGGACGCGTCCGCCGGCAGCTTACCTTCGACGACGAAGTCGGAAAGGTTCTGCCAGCGGCGGTAAGGCACCTCGCCCTTCGACTCTAAGAACTCAAGGTACCTGGCGAGCGCCTCGACGAACCTCAGGTCGCAGTCGGTGAACCTCGCCGTGAGCGCGGCCTTCAAGGCTTCGTACTCCGCCCGGTCGCCGTGCCAGGCGTTCCAGAACTCCTTCCCCATGCGTGCCAACACGCCCGCGCAATACTTCGCGGTGTCGATGACCGAGCGTTGGCCGGCCGGCGGCGGGTCGAGCCAGTAGTCCGTGACCGCTTCGATGTCTGTGTCGCCCACGCCCGCGCGCGTCGCCGGCGCGCCGCCCGCGGCCCTCGCCCTCCGAACGCCCGCGGCCGAGGTCTCTTCGATGGCGGCCTGGAGCAGAGAGAGCGCGGGTTCCCTGACGTGACGCGGCGCCTGCACGGGGCGGCGCACGCGGAATTCGAGCTGCGCGGCCGTCCAGGTCGCGGCGGCGGGCGCGTTCAGGTTGAAGGCGCGTAGGTTCGGCGGCGGCGCGTCGGCCGCGAAGCCCGCCATCAACTGCTCGAGCGGGTTCGACGGCGAACGCTTGAGGCTGCGCACGTTCGGCTGGTCGAGCGCCGGCAGCTCCAGCCAGTTGAAGCTGGTCGGCTCGACGGTGGCGAAGACCTTCACCGCATCAACGCCCTCCGCGTAGCCTTCGGGCAGGCTCACGTCGGTCAACGGCAGTTCCAGCGAACGGCCCGGGTCTAAAATCTCCGAGTCGGCGTCGGATGGATAAACCTTCTTAACGCCCCAGTCGGGTTGCAGGTCGAAGATGGTGAGGTTGAGAACCTTGGGCGAGTTGTTCGTGACGCGGAGCGTGGCCGACTCGCCTACTTCGAGGACGTACTCGCCGCCCGGCGCCTCCGCGCCCTCAAGCTCGACCGTGAGCTGGCGGGCCAGCGTGGCGTGCGCGTCCGAGTTGTCGATGAGCTTCACGTTGCGGTACTTGGTCAGGTGGACGAGCCGCTTGACCAGCCCGGCCGCGGCGTCCGCGTCTTCGACCTTGAGCGCCGGGCGGAGGTTGCTGATTAACTGCCCGGTCGCGTCCCAGACCTCGTACTCGCCGTTCGCGTTGACCGCGACCTGGTAGTCCGCGCCCTCGCCGTCCTTCGCCGCCCTGACCCAGTTGCTCCCTTCGATCTCCGCGGCCGCCTTCTGCAGCGCCGCCTCCTGACTGAAAGAAGCAGGCAGGCCGTCCTGCTTCACCAGGCGGATGCGGCCCCGCAGCTTGAGCGCGCCCGCGTCGAGCAGGATTGCCTGCGCGCCCTCTTCGACGGAGGAGAGGTCGCCGCCGTCCGCGAGTTCGGCCCAGGAGGTCGTGGCCTCCACGCTGGTCACACTCGCCAGCGCGAGGCGTTCGGCGGCGTTCGTGAAGTCCGCGGCCTGCGCCGCGTAGACGGCGAAGTTCGAGCCGGCGCCGACGCCCTGCGCCTTCCCCGCTTCGAGCTTGAGTCTGTACCTCGCGCGGTCAACCTCTAGCACGCGGACGGAGGCGGGCCGCGGCGCGCGGTTGACGTCGAAGACGACGCGCGCGCCGTCGCCGTGCAGTTGCGGCGTCTGACTCGGGAACTGCGCGCGGACTTTCCCGAGGATGCGGTCGTGGAGCATCTTGAAGGTCAGACCCGACCCGACCTGCTTGAGCGAGTCGAGCAGCCAGTAGGTGAGCGCGCCGTTGCGCTCGCCTTCGGCGAACTCGGTCTCGTTCGCCACCTCGTTCGCGCGGCAGGCGGCCAGGAGGAGCACGCTGTCCATCTCGGGCACCCAGCGCGCGCCCAGCTCGGCGTTGCGCGTGCGGCCCGGCGGGACGGCGCGCCAGACGCGCGCCAACTCTTCGCGCGTGGCGACCAGGCTCTCGGCCGGCCGCTCGGTCGTGTCGATGCTCGGGATGCCGCGCGCGGTCGCGCCGCCCAGGCCCCGCGTCGCGCCGCCCGAGTGGCAACTGTCGAAGACGATGGTCGCGACCAGCTTCTTCTCGACCATCTGCTGAAGCAGGTAGGCCATCTCCACGTCGCGCAGGTAGCGCGTGCCCGCGCGCCCGATGTCGGTCGGCACGAGCGACTCGTCGAGCCCGTCCGCCCCCTTCAACTCCGGAAAACCGGTCACCGTCCGGCCGCCGTGCCCCGAGTAGTGCACGTAGACCTGTTCGCCCTCACGCGCGTCGCGGATGAGTCTCTGGAAGGCGGCCACGATGTTCTCGTAGGTGGGCCAGCGGTCTTCGGGCTCCGAAGGAGTCTCGGCGCCCGTGTCGGTGGCTGTGAGCTTCGTGATCTGCGCGTCGGGCACGCCGAGCTTCTTGAGGAAAGTCTCGACGCGCCCGATGTCGCGGACGCAGCCGGCGAGGCTCTGGTAGCAGCCGCCGTCGGGCAGGCGGTTGGGCATGTAGCAATCGACGCCTATCAGGAGGCAGTGGAGCTTGCGGTTCAGGATCGGCGATTCGCTCACGGCAGTCCTCTCGGGTTTCGGGCGTTGAGGTGTGGACTTTTACCGCGCGGGCCTTCCACACGTCCGCGCGCTGATGTTGCCCCATATCTTATGGGGCGCCAAACGGATTCGTTTCATCTCATCCGGCGGCGGCTTTGCCGACCGCCCGACCTACGGGGCACGTCTCCTAACCGACGGTCACGTATGAATTACGCATGACTTGAAAATTCTGTTGACAGGCAAACGGGATAGGATTACGCTCCCGTCGTCTTCGTTTCTAAGGGTTGCTTGCTCCTTACCTCTTCGACGCCGGTTCCTTTGGCGTCCAACATCGACAACCTTTAACTTCCCAACCGGCCGTCACAGAAGTCAGCGGCCGGTTCTCGGCAACTTCAGCTTCACTTATCTGTCCACGGAGGAACAATGACCCGCAAGTTCCTGCGCCCCGCGCTGTTTACACGCTGCCTGACGTTCCTGCTCATAATCCTTTCCCTGTCCGCGTTGACTTGGGCTCAGTCTGCGAACGCCCCCGCCCAGGGCGAAACGGCAGCGGCGTTGACGGCCGCGGCACCTGAGAAGCCCGCGCCCGAGCAGAACGTGACTGTGGGCGCCGCCGAGACGAAAGATTCAAACGCGAAGCACTCGAAGGATTCAGTCTCGAAAGACGCGGACGCGGCGGCCGAGGCCACGCCCACGCCCTCGTTGACTCCGGAGATGAGCGACCCGGCCGCCTCGGCTTTAATCGAACCCGAGGCGATGTCAGACGCGCCGCCCGCGCCCGCGCCCGTGCAGGAGGTCGCGCCGAACGAGTGCCGCGAGACGATTAAGGCCGACGTGGTCGCGCTCGACCAGCCGTACATGCTGAACCGTCTGGGCGCGACGATGCCGCAGGGGATGATCTTCGCCCTCAGGCGCGACGTGGTTCCCTCTTCGCTCGGCATCGACACCAACGGCAACGACGTGGCGGGCAGCGTGGGCAACCTTCAGGCGGGCAAGGTGCGGCTGCGCAGCGGCAAGCGCGCGCGCCCCATCGTGCTGCGCCTGAACCTGAAGGACTGCCTCGAAATCACCTTCACGAACCTCCTCAACCCCACGTCCACCACGACCTCGACGGTCAAGACGCGCAACGCCGGCCTGCACATACAGGGCTTAAATCTCTTCTCCCGCAGCCTGATCGGGGCGGGGCCGGGCATCGACAGCGACTCCTCCTTCGTCGGCGTCAACCCGGCGGTGCCGCCCTGCAACCCGGGCTCGACCTGCACGAACATCGGCAGCTTCGCCGCCCCCGGCCGGACGCTCGTCTACAAATACTACGCCGCCGAAGAGGGCACCTTCATGATTTCGAGCGGTGCGGGCGACGAGACGGGGCAGCTCCAGGCCGGCCTCTTCGGCGCGGTCAACGTCGAGCCGGAGGGGGCCGAGTACTACCGCAGCCAGGTCACGCGCGAAGACCTGCAACTCGCCACCTTCACCGACGACGACCTGCCCAACAACGACCGCGTCCACATGTTCCTCACGCCGAAGCTCAACGCGCAGCGCGTGCAGGAGCGCGCCGTGGTCGAGGATCAGCCGCGCGACCTCTACACGCTGACCACCGTCAACAAGCTCAAGCAGACCGTGCAGACCGCGACGGTCATCAAGGTGCCGGTCACCGTCACGGTCGGCTCGTGGAGCTACGGCCCCAAGAACTACCTATACGTCTGGGAGCCGAACGACGCCAACAGCAACAGTGCCGACGCCATCGGCCACCCCGTCATCAACTACAACGCCCTCTACCCGTCGAACTACCCCGTGGCCGGCCGCCCCTGCACGCCCGTCCTCATGATGGTGCGCATGACCGACGTCCAGCACCCCTGCGACGAGGATCACAAGAAGCCCGAGGACAAGCCCCTCGGCGAGAGGCGCGAGTACATCCTCTACCACACAGACCTGACGGCCGTCATCACCGGCCCGAACGCGGATCGCTTCCCCTACACCAACACCAGCCCGACGTTCCGCAACAACCCGGCCACGCCCGACCGCCGGCAGCCGTACCGCGAGTTCACCATCCACTACCACAACCCTTCCGTCCCCGTACAGGCGTTCACGCAGTGGTCGAGCTCCTACCCCGACCCGCAGCTCCGCACCTCCTACAACGCCGTGCGCGACCTCTTCGCCATCAACTACGGGACGGGCGGCATCGGCGCCGAGATCGTCTCGAACCGCCTCGGCGTCGGCCCGGCCGGCGGCCTCGACGCCGTCGAGATGAAGTTCGAGGAGTTCTTCCTCTCGGCGTGGGCCGTGGGCGACCCGGCGATGGTCGTGGACAAGCCGGCCAACTACACGCCCTCCACCTCCGCGCCGCCCTGCAACCCGTTGACGCTCCCGCCGGGCGGCAAGTGCGTCACGCAGGTTGCGACCAACCCGCCGCCGGGGCCGAAGGCGACCAAGGCGTTCTACCCGGACGACCCCTCGAACGTCTACCACAGCTACATGGGCGACCACACCAAGTTCCGCGTCCTGCACGCGGGCACGGGCGCCAACCACGTCCACCACCTGCACGCGCACCAGTGGCTCCACTCGCCGAACAACGACAACTCCAGCTACCTCGACAGCCAGATGATCAACCCCGGCTCGGCCTACACGATGGAGATCGTCTACAACGGCAGCGGCAACCGCAACAAGACGGTGGGCGACTCGATCTTCCACTGCCACTTCTACCCGCACTTCGCGCAGGGGATGTGGGCGATGTGGCGCGTCCACGACGTCTTCGAGGCGGGGACGAAGCTCGACGCCGCGGGGCGGCCCGTGGTCACGACCGACCCCGCGAACCCCGTCTGGAACCGCGCCCTGCCCGACGCCGAAATTAGCGCCGGCACGCCCATCCCGGCCATCGTGCCGCTGCCGACCATCGGCATGGCCCCCATCCCGGCCAAGGTGCGCCTGACCGTTAAGAACGACCCCGACCCGAGCGTGAAGGTTCCCGACGCCGTGTGGACTAAGCTGAAGGCGATCTGGGGCAGCTCGACCAACGTCCCCGACCAGTGGATGTCCGGCCGCAGGGTCGTCGTCAAGACCAGCTCGACCGACCCGGCCCCCCTCTACACGCGCAACCCCGGCTTCCCCTTCTTCATCCCCGGCATCGCCGGCCACCGCCCGCCGCACCCGCCGATGGACTTCGGCTGGGCCGAGACCGAGCCGGGCAAGCCCGACCTCAACGCGGACGGCAGCAAGAAGTACCTCGACGGCGGGCTGCCCCGCCACATCGTGCTCGGCGGCCAAATCTTCCGCGAGTTCCACACCCGCTGGGACTTCACCAAGGACTTCGTCCTCTACGACGAGCACAAGGCGCGGACGGCCGCGAACAACTACGGCATGATCGACGGCGCGCTCGTCGCCTTCCAGCTCCCCGAGAACGGCACGGCCATCGAGGAGGCGGCCATGCGCGCGCACGCGCGCCGCGCGCACCCGACCGTCCTCCCCGACGGCGACCCCGGCAACTTCATCCTCAACGGCCTGCCGCCCGCGCCCGGCGCGCCCTACTCCGACCCGAGCGTGGACGACAACGGCAACTCCACCATCAACACGCGCCGTTACAAGGCCGCGGCCATCCAGACCGACACCGTCTTCAACAAGAAGGGCTGGCACTACCCGCAGCAGCGGATGATCGCGCTGCTCAACGACGCGGCCGACATCTACCGCGGCGTCAAGCCGCCCGAGCCCTTCTTCTTCCGCTCGAACACGGGCGAGACCATCGAGTTCTGGCACACCAACCTCGTGCCGAACTACTACGAGATGGACGACTTTCAAGTCCGCACGCCGACCGACATCATCGGCCAGCACATCCACCTCGTGAAGTTCGACGTGACCAGCTCGGACGGCGCCGCCAACGGCTTCAACTACGAGGACGGTACCTTCAGCTCGGACGAGGTGCGCGAGCGCATCTTCGCCGTCAACCAGGAGGGCGGACTCTACCAGTTCGACCCGCTCGCCCAGTTCGTCTCTTCAACGCAGAAGCAGCTCACCATCAAGACCTTCGCGCAGTCCTACGCGGCCTACGTCCCGCCGGGCTTCACGCCGCCGCCCGACTGGGACGGCGCGCAGACGACCATCCAGCGCTTCGACACCGACCCGCTCCTCAACAACGAGGGCGTCGACCGCACCTTGCGCACCGTCTTCACGCACGACCACTACGGCCCCTCGACGCACCAGCAGGCCGGACTCTACGGCGGCATGCTGATCGAGCCGGAGGGCTCGAAGTGGTTCGACGCGACGACCGGCAGGCAGCTCTACGACACCAACTCGAAGCGCGCCGACGGCACGCTGCTGCGCGACGACGGCGGGCCGACGACCTGGCAGGCCGTCATCGTCACGGCCAACCAGTCGGAGAGCTACCGCGAGTTCGCGCTGGAGTTCCAGGACATGGCGCTGGCCTACACGGCCGCCAGCGTGAGCAAGCCGACCGTCCCGGCCTCGACCTTCTTCCCCTTCACCTTCTCCAACGCCAGTTCCGGCCCCAACGCCAACTACGCCACCAACGTCCAGACCGAGCTGAACGCCAGCCCCTCGGGCACGGCGCCGACGCCGGGCACCTGCCCGACGACGCTCGGCACCCCGAACGTCGGCGCCAACACGAAGGCCGCCTTCGGGAACAGCGGCGTCACGCTCTCGTCGAAGGCTTTCGCCATCAAGACGAGCACGGGCTGGTCGGTCATAAACCCGGAGCCGCAGCCCTCGACCGCGTGCGACCTCTACAACATCACCCAGACCGGCAGCGGCACTTCCCTGAAGCTGCCGGTGGCTAACCCGACGATGCACGCCAGTTGGGCCGACTCGGCCAACGTCATCTCCGCGCCGGGCAGCAACATCAGCCCGACCGTCATCAGCCCGACCAACAACAGCGGCACCTACTCGGTGAACTACCGCAACGAGCCTCTGCCGCTGCGCGTCGGCACGGCGGGCAGCAGCCCGCAGGCGACCGACCTCGCCTACGCCTTCAGCTCGATGGCGCGCGGCGACACGAGCCTCAACTCGCAGCCCAGCTCGTCCCAACTCATCAACCCCGGCTGCACGGGCGCCGGCTGCTTCAAGTTCCCGAAGAACCAGCTCATCGCGGGCTGCAACCCGAACGCCGGCACGACCGCCGCGACGGCCGCGTCGAGCGGCTGCCCGCAGGGCACAGACCCCTACACGCCGCTGCTGCGCGCGTACGCGGGCGACCGCGTCCAGATTCGCACGCTCGTCGGCGCGCACCTCGTCGGCCACCCGCTCAGGCTCCACGGCTTCCGCTGGCACCCCGAGCCTTCGATCTCCAACTCCGGCTTCGTCGCCGCGCAGGGCATGGGCATCTCCGAGCACTTCGAGATGCTCTTCGACGTGCCCACGCTCCCGGCGGGCGGGCAGAACAGCTTCGCCGACTACCTCTACGAGCCGAGCGGCGGCGCCGACGGCCTCGTCAACGGGGTGTGGGGCATCTTCCGCGCCTACACGCAGCCCGCCCCGAACCTTCTGGCGCTGCCCGACAACCGCGTGCCGAAGGCCAGCCCGCTGGCGAACGTCAGCTGCCCGACCGACTCCCGTCAGCGGACGTACAACGTCACGGCCGTCTCGGCCGCGAAGGCGCTGCCCGGCGGCCAACTGGTCTACAACTCGCGCGGGCAGGCCTTCAACGGCAGCACGACGCCCCCGGCCCAGGGCTTCAACCAGACCTTCCCCCTGGCCGACCCGAACGCGCTCCTCTACGTCCGCAACGAAGACCTGAACACCGACGGGACGTTGAAGGCGGGCGTCCCCATCGAACCCCTGATCCTGCGCGCGCACGCCGGCGAGTGCATCAACGTCGTGCTGAGGAACTGCCTCGGCACGACGCCGTGCGGCGGCACCACGCCGCAGACGCTCGTCAGCTACAAGGCCAACGCCTTCATCAACAGCCCGTTCGGCAGGGCCGGCCTCTCCTCGGTCAACCCGACGCTGAACGCCTCAACTTCGGTCGGGCTTTCGCCGCAGCTCCTGACCTCCAACATCACCAGCTCCGGCGACACGAACATCGGCTTCAACTCCACCCAGACCGTCGCGCCCGGCGCGTCCGCCACCTACCAGTGGTACGCGGGCACCATCGCGGCCGACGGCACGGCGACGCCCGTCGAGTTCGGCGCCGTCAACCTCCTGCCGGCAGACCCCTTGATGCAGGACATCACGGGGCTGGTCGGCGCGCTCATCATCGAGCCCGCGGACTCGACCTTCGTCGAAGACGCCTCGACGCGCGCGGCGGCGACGATCATGAAGAAGGACGGCACCTCCTTCCGCGAGATGGTGCTCGTCTTCCAGAACAACATCCAGACGCAGCAGATGGTCGCCCCGCTCTTCGCGGCCTTCAACTACCGCTCGGAGTTCATGGGCTACCGCTACCCGGTCGCGGCCCCCGTCACGGCGTCGAACCTGGGCTCCGGCGGGTTCCCCGGCGGCGACAGCACCGCGAAGGTCTCCAACTGGCTCATCTCCAACCTCAGCTCCGCCACGCCCGCCGACCCGCAGACGCCCGTCTTCAGCGCCGCGGCCGGCACGCCCGTGCGCTTCCACGTGCTCTTCGGCGGCGGCTACAACCAGATGGAGGTCTTCGACCTCCACGGCCACTCCTGGCAGGAGCAGCCCTTCGTCAACGACTCGACTCAGATCGGGTTCAACCCCCTGTCGCAGAACTACGGCGGTTATCTCATGTGGCCGTTCCAGGCGTCGAACATCGTGCTGGCGCAGGCCGGCGGCCGGCAGGGCACGGCGGGCGACTACCTCTACAGCTCCTTCAACGACCTCGGCAACAACGGCACGTGGGGCATCTTCCGCGTCCGCAAAGAGGTGGCCGTGATTCAGAAGGCCGTCGTCGACGAGCAGAGTCACGAGGTCGCCGTCAGCGGCGCCTACATGGTGCAGAATGGCATGACGACGAGGCCGACCATCACCGTCTACGCCGTCCCCGCGGGCGGCGGCGCGCCGCGGGCGCTCGGCCCCGGCGTCACGGTGGGCGCGGACGGGACTTGGAGTTTCAGCGTCAACACGACCAAGGTGCAGGCGGGCACGACCGTCATCGCGCTCTCTTCGAACTCGCCCGCGGCCTGCACGGCCGACCGCATGCAAGACCCGTCCAACGGCTGCATCACGAGCCGGGCGCAGGTGCAGGCGACGGGGGACGAACGTAGGGAGTCTACGCAGAGCCGCGGCGGCAGTGGCAGCGGCAACGCCGTCGGTGGGGGAGGCGGCGGCGGCACGCAGAAGCGTTAGCTCGCGCCCGGATGCGCTTGGAAGAGAGCACACACGGGACTCGGGGCGGCGAAGGGGCGGGGCGCGTTGAGGGGGCGGCCGGCGGGCCGCCACTCGCGCGCCCCGCGCCGCGTCAGGAATGGGCCATCGGCGTCTACGCGGGCGACTCGCCGCTCAGCCTCGCGCCGGCCGAGGGCGCGCGCAACCCTGTCATCACGCGCCGGGACGTGTCGGACGTGCCCGCCCTCTTCGTCGCAGACCCTTTCATGATTCGTCGCGGCCGTCTCTGGTTCATGTTCTTCGAGGTCTTGAACGCCTTGACGGGCCTCGGCGAGATCGGCCTGGCCGAGAGCGACGACGGCCTCGCGTGGCGCTACCGGCGCATCGTCCTGTCCGAAGACTTCCACCTCTCCTACCCGCACGTCTTCGAACACGAAGGCGAGTTCTACATGACGCCCGAGACGCTCGGCCTCAACCGCGTCGCGCTCTACAAGGCGCGCAGCTTCCCCGAAGGCTGGGAGCGCGTGGGCACGCTCGTCGAAGGCGCCTGCGCCGACCCGACCCCCTTCCGACACGAAGGCCGCTGGTGGCTGTACGCCTGCACCGAGCCGAAGACGCACGACACGCTCAGCCTCTATCACGCGGAAGAGTTAAGCGGCCCGTGGTCACAGCACCCGCGCTCGCCTTTGTTGTCGGGCGACCGGCAACGCGCGCGGCCCGCCGGCCGCGTCGTCTCGCACGCGGGCCGGCTCGTCAGGTTCGCGCAGGACTGCTCGCCCATCTACGGCGCGCGCGTCCGCGCCTTTGCGATAAACTCCCTGACGGTCGAAGAGTACGCCGAAGGGGAGTTGCCGGAGAGTCCCGTGCTCTCCCCCGGCCGCGAAGTCTGGAACGGGTGCCGCATGCACCACCTCGACGCGCACGAGGTCGGCCGCGGCCGTTGGCTCGCGTGCGTGGACGGCGACGCGACGGCTTGAACCGAGGCAAGCGCGATGCACACCGCCGACACACGGGCCGCCGCCGCACTCGCCTGCGAGGTCGTCGAAGACCTGCGCGAGATAGACGCGCTCGCCGCGGAGTGGGACGCGCTCCTCGAACGCACGCCCTGCAACCGCGCCTTCAGCTCTCACGCGTGGTACGCCGCCGCCTGCCGCGTCAACCCTTCGCTCAAACCGCACCTCATCACGGCGAGGCGCGGGCCGTCCCTCGCCGCCCTCTTCCCGCTCGCCGTGGACGCCGCCGCGCACGAGGCCGTCTTCCCGAGCGCCATGAGCAACTACAACGACATCGTCGCCGAAGCCGACGACTCGGAAGCCGCGACCGCTCTGCTGCGCCACGCGCTCACACATCCGCGCGCTTACGGGCGACTGAGCCTCTGGTGGATTCGGAAGAGCTCGAACGCCGCGCGCGCCGCGCGCCTCCTCTTCGAAGCGGGCGAGGCCGAAGAGGCTTTCGGCGTCGCGCGCGAGTACGCGTACCTGCGCCTGCCAGGCTCTTACGAAGAGTTCCTCAAGGGCCGCAGCCGCGCCTTCCGCAAGGCCCTGCTCCGCGCGCAGCGCAAGGCCGCGGCCGACGGCCTGCGCGTGCGCGAGCTGACGCCCGAAGAGTTCCCTCCCTCCGAACTGCCGGAGATGTTCCTCCGCCTCCACCTCGCGCGCTTCGGCGAAAGGAGCTGCTTCGAAAAGCAGGCCAACCTCACGTTCGCGCGGCTCGCGCTACCGCCCCTCTTCGCGCGAAGGCAGATGCGCGTCTTCGCGCTCCTGCGCGGAGAGGAGGTCGTCGGCATCGACCTCAGCATGAACGGCGCTTCGAGCCTCTGCACCTGGAACGGCGGCTTCCTCCCCGAGTTCGAGCAGTGGTCGCCGGGCCGGCTCGTGATAGACGCGGGCGTCAGGCGCGCGTGCGAGCTGGGGCTCGGCGAGTACGACCTTTTGCGCGGCGCCTACGACTGGAAGATGACCTGGGCCGACAGCGTCCGCGAGGTCGGGCGGCTGGAGTTCACCCTGCGCGGATAAGGAGGGCGTGCCCTTGAACAGTGACGAGATGTTTCTCCGAAACAAGATGCACTACGAGGTGCCCGGCCGCGCCGAGATATACGCACGCAAGACCTCCCTGCACAAGGCCGAAGAGGTCATCTTCGCGCACCTCGCCGGGAAGATGCGCGGCCAACCCGTCCTCGACATCGGCGTCGGCCAGGGGCGGACGACGCCCTACCTGCGCGCGCTGAGCGACCTGTACGTCGGCATCGACTACTCGGCCAACATGCTCAACGCCTGCCGCGCGAAGTACCCGGACGCCGCGCTCCTGCTCTGCGACGGCCGGCAGTTGAGCTTCGGCGACGAGACCTTCGAGGTCGTCTACTTCTGCTGGAACGCCATCGACGACCTCGACCACGAAGACCGCCTGCGCATCCTCGGCGAAGTCCACAGGGTGCTGCGGAAGGGCGGGGTCTTCTTCTTCTCCTCGCACAACCGCGACGGCCGTCTCCCCTCGGCCTTCGACTTCGGCGGCTTCGTCGGCGCGCGCCGCCCCCTGGAACTCGTCACGAAAAACACGGCCCGCGTCGGCCGCTACCTCTTCAACGTCTACAACCACCTGCGCAACCGCAAGCACGAGCGCCACCTGCCGCACTACTCCATCGTCAATGACGGCGACCGCTTCCGCCTGATGACCTATTACATCGACAAGGAGAGCCAGATCGCGCAGCTCGAAGCCGCGGGCTTCGGCGACGTGGAGGTCGTCGGGCTCGACGGCTCGTTCGTCGCGCGCGACGAGCGGTGCCGCGACAACTGGCTCTTCTACATCGCCCGCAAGGGCTGAGGTTCTGACTTGGTGAGGGTCAACGTTTTCGCCGACGGCGGCGGCTGGGTCTTCGAGGACTTGAAGCGGCACTTCGAGCGGGCCGGCGCCGACGGCCTCGAAGTCTTTGCTTCGACCGAGCCTGCGGCCGACGCGGACGTGTGGGTCTCGATCTCGCCGAGCCAGGCCGTCGCCTCGCCCGACCTTGCGCGGACGGTCGTCTGCGTCCACGACCTCTACACACATTCGGACATCTACGCGCCGTGGGGCGACCGCCGCGCGGTGCGTAAGGCCGGGGCGCTCGCGCTCGCGCACCCTTCGCAGAGACGAATCTTGAAGGGGGCGGGCGTCGCGCTCGAAGGTGTGCCGACGCACGAAGGGCCGCTGGGCGCGCTCTCGATCTTCGACGTTCGGGGCGAGCCGACGCCGCGCTTCTCCGCCGGCTGGGTGGGCCGCCACGACGCGCACGGGCGGAAGCGCTGCGACTGGTTCGTCGAGTCTCTCTTAAAATTCGACACGGCACGCGGGCGACCGCGCGCCGTGCTCGTCGGCAGAGACCTGTACGCGCACGCCGAGCGGCTGCGCGCGTCCGGCGTGGAGTGCCTGCACCACCCGCGCGAGTCGAACCCCATCGAAGAGTACCCGCGGCTCTACAGGCAGATGGACTGCCTCGTCATCACGAGCAGCACCGAGGCCGGGCCGCTGCCCCTGTTCGAGGCGCTGGCGACGGGACTCCCCGTCGTCTCCACTCCGGTCGGCTGGGCGCCGCACTTCGCCGCGACGCACCCGCACTACGTGCGTCTGGCCGAGAGCACGGCCGAGATTGCCGAGCACCTTCGGCGGCTTGAGGGCGAGAGGGAACAACTCTTCGAAGAGCGCGAGGAGATAGCCGCGCTCGTCGGCGACTACAGGCTTGAGAGCTGGGTGCGCGAGGTGCTCAGGCTGGCCGTCTCGCTTATGGCTGCTTGCTGTTGAGCGTAGCCGAGACGATTTGAACCACAGAGACACAGAGGCACGGCTTGTTGAGTTATTGTCTTTAAGCTGTGCCTCTGTGTCTCTGCGGTGAAATCCCTTCACTGTGAACTCAGGACAGGTGAGACTTCAGGTAGTCCAACAGGCGGCGCCTGACCTCCGCGCGGTCGTCGGCGTAAACGTCGAAGGCGTGGCGCGTGTAGTAGTGGTGGACGAACTTGATGCCGCGCAGGCGCTGCCCCGGCCTGTAGCCGGCGACGTACTCCCTCGCCTCATCCAGGTTGTCCCGCCGCGCCGCGAACGTCACGGACTTGTAGTCGCAGTTCCCGAACGTGACGACCGGCTTGCCGTGAATCAGACTCTCGAACCCCGTGCCGGAGTTGATGACGACGACGCCCTCTGCGCCCTGGATCAGGCTGTGGATGTTTGCGTCGAGGCGGTTGACGTAAGGGTTCGCGGCGCTGCGCGCTTCGACGGCGGCGGCGATTTCCGGGTACACGGCGCCCGGGTGCAGCTTGAAGAGAATCTTCTGCCCCGCCCCCTCGGCCCAGTCCGAGACGACGTGGACGAACTCGACGACGCTCACGGGCGAGTGGTGCATGATCGTGTCGTCGGTCGGCAGTTGGAGCGGGACGAGGAGGTACGGCTTGTACTCTTCGGGAATCGAACGCAGCTCGGGCTGCCGCTGCTTCGAGTGCCCGTTCGAGACGAACTGCTCGCGGATGCGGGCGACGAACCTCTCGGCCTCGGCCGCGTCGCCGGCGTCGAGGTCGGGCGGCTCGCGCACGGCCGAGTGGTCGGCGCCCCACCCTTCGGCGTCGATGGTGAAGAGGCCGCGCATGTGCATCTCCTTGTAGAAGAGGTCTGCGCCGGGCACCTCGCGCCGCGTCTTGTGCGCGTAAATCTTAAAGTCAACGTCCGCCGGGTCGGGCGGGAAGAGCGGGTCGAGGTGCAGCTCGATGACCTCGTGGCCCAGCTCGTCGAGGCACTGTTTGAGAAGCGCCTCGAAGGCCCGCCAGCGGTCGACGGAGGGGCACGGGAACATGCTCCTCAGCAGAATCTTCATGCGCGACTCTCCTCCGGACTAATGCCAGCGTGAGGTGACGTCTTCGACGTAAGCGTCGAGGGTGTCGAGCACGCCCTGTCCGTCGAGCCGGCCGGCGCGGTACTCGAAGGCGAGGTCGCGTGCGAGCACGCGCACGTCGGTCATCTGCGGCTCGGGGCGCGAGGGGTCGACGCCCGCCAGCAGAGGCGACTTGAACTTCGGCCCGCCGCGCGCGTCGAACCTGTAGGCTTTGACGAACCTCTCTTCGGGCTGCGTGAAGCGCGCGTCCGTCTGCCCGATGATCTCGCCGAGGCGCATGATGCGGCAGGCCACGAGGCTGACGAGCGGGTTCTCGAACCTCTCCCTGACGAAGTAGCCGCCGAGGTCGATGATCTCCGCGCGCGGCGGGTCGGCTTCCACGTCGCGCGTGAACTGCATGCAGACGCCGTCGAACTGCTGCGGCTCGCCCTTGAAGCCGGTGAGGCCTTTGATCCGCTCGACTTTCTCGGGGCTGTAGGTGACGTTGAAGAAGCCGTACTTAATGTGCGTGCCGCCGCCGCGCTCAGCGATGTCGATGGTCGTCGCGGGGCTGACAGACGTGATGCCGTAGCGGCGCAGGAGGAACTCTATCTTCAGCTCGAGCGGCACGGCCGGCGAGTCCGGCTCCTTCGTGCCCCAGCGGTAGACGGGCCGACGGTGCGCGCGGCGGACGAGGAGGCCCGCCGGCAAGGGCCGCACCGTGTGCTTGCAGTCGAAGCCCGCGTCGATGGCGGCGTAGAGCGGGACGGTCGTGTAGGGCACGCCCTCGGCGCGGAAGACGAAGTCCATCAACTTCTGGAACGCCACCTCGCGGAAGGCGTCGTAGAGCTTCATCAGCCCGTCGCCGTGCGGCCCGAAGTGCGGCTCGGCCTTCGGCCCGACGCCCGTGCCCTTCACGTCGAGCAGCCCCTCGCCCGCTTCCGGGTCGTCCGCGGCGTGCGGCCGGCTCTCCGCCAAAGAGTAGACGAGCGCGCGGCCGTAGTGCGGCGGGCGGAAGGCCGTGGCCGTCTCTGCGGTGACTTCGATGCGCGTGTTGACCGCCTCCTGCCGCGCCTGCTTCTCGGAGATGAAGGCGACGTTCCGCAGAAGCCACGCGTCGATGATGCGGCGGACGGCGAGCCGCCTCTCCGACCCGGCGAGGCTTTGGAGTTCCGCGTGCGAACGTTCGAGGCTCTCGTCGCGCAGTTGCGGGAAGTCCTGTCGGAGCCGTTCGTAGTCGGCGAAGACGACGCGCGCGTGCGCGAGGCGTCGAACCGTCTCGGGCTGGACGTTCCTCGTCTTCAAGTCCGCGACGCGGCGCAGCAAAGGCCCCGGCGAGACGGGGGTCGGACTCTCCTCTGCGGGCGGCGAGACTTCGGCTAAGGGCATCGCGTTAAGACCTCTGCCGGTGTTATCTGAGAGCGCGCGGGTAAGGCTGGCTGAAAGGTGTACGTCCCGACTTCTCTGGTGCGCGGCGATTGTAACAACAACGGCGTCGGGCGTCGAGAATTTGTCGAAGCGGCGGCGCGGCGGAAGGTTTTCGTTGACAAGGGGCGGCGGTTGGTACTAAGTTGCTTCCCCATTCGGCGAAGCCTTCAGTTCAACCGGCGGCCTTCTCCGCAACGCTGAGTCGCGGGCGCCGCGTCGTCACCTCTGACGCCGCGCCCGGTATCTAAACGTTCTCTCTAACCAACGAATGGCGCAAAGGAGTAGAAGATGCTAAGCACCAACCCCGAAGTCCGCAACCTCTTCCCGGTCGCGGTGATTAACGCCTCCACGTACGGCGGCGGCGAAGAGTATCCGGGCGGCGACGGCGAAGAGAATCCCGCCGGCGGTGCCGAGGAGCCCGACGGCGACGCCGAAAGCACCCCGGGCGGGTCTGCCGAAGACACGCCCGCCGGCGGCGGCGAAGACCTCCCGGGCGGCGGCGGCGAAGAGAGCCCCGGCGGCGGCCCTGTCGGCGACGCCGAAGAGGCCCCCGGCGGCGGCGGCGAGGAGAGTCCGCTCGGCGGTGCCGAGGACACGCCCGGCGGCGGCGGCGAAGAAGCCCCGTAACGTCCCGTCTCAGAATTAACCACAGAGACACAGAGGCACAGCTTGTTGAGTCATCCCTCTTCAAGCTGTGCCTCTGTGTCTCTGTGGTTAAACCGCTCTCCCGCTCCTACTCAACTCTCGCGCTAAATCCTCGGGAACGGCAGAACCGACTCGAGCAGCGGGCTGGCGTTGTAAACGTCGAGGACGTGGCCCGCGCGGCGCAGCGCCGGCAACTGCCTCTCGTGTATGTCGAGCAGGTCTTCGCGAATCCAGTCGACGCCCGCGCGCAAGGGGTCGGGCGTGCCCCCCGTGTAGAAGTGCGACCCGGCGGCCGGGTAGTTTAGGTCGCAGCCGCTGATGACGATCTCGCCGCCCCCCTCCGTCACCGAGATGTTGAGCAGGCACGTCAGCGCGTTGAGCAGCATCGTCCCGCCGTGGCGCCTGCTGTACGTGACCGGCGCGCCGTATCGGTCGCGGTAGACGTCGGCCCCGACCTCCCACATCCGCTCGACGGCCGCGGCCGGCGGGTGCATCTCCCTCGGCGACTTCGCGTAGTAGTCGTTCGGGTGAATCCAGATGTCGGGCGCCTCTTCGGGCACGCGCCACGCGTTGTTGATGGCCGCCAGGACGTAGCCCTCGGCCCTGAGCGCGCGGCCCCGCCGCGCCCACCACTCCGGCATGTAGGGGGCCGAGCCGATGAGGAGGAACCTCTTCTTCGACACGCGCACCTCCTACCTGACCTCCCGCTCGCGCATCTCGCCGATCCAGCGCAGCAGCCCCGCGTGCGCCGCGTGACTCTCTTCGGCCGTCCCGAGGGGCGGGCCGCCCCGTAGCTCGTAATGGCCATAGTCGTCGTGGCCGCGCGCGAGCAAGACTGCGTGGTGCGGGAGCGTCTGCTTCACCTCCGTGGCGACGTAGCGGACGGCGTAGCCGACGCGCTCCGTGTCGGACGGGTTCGGGCGCGAGCCGTGGACGAGGTAGATGTGGTGCAGAGACATCTGGCCCGGCGCGAGCGACACGTCCACCGCGCGACTCTCTTCCGCGCCCGAGGCGACCTCCATCCCGCTCGCCAGCATGTTGTTGCCGGAGACGGCGGTCTGCGCGTGCGGGAGGCGACCGCGCGCGTGCGAGCCGGGGATCACGCGCATGCAGCCGTTCGCGGGGCCGCTCTCGCTCAGGGCCATCCACGCCGAGACCGAGCGCGGGACGTTGACGTTCCAGTAGTAGCCGTCCTGGTGCCAGGAGACGTAGCTTTGGTCGCGGCCGCGCTTGTAGAAGACCGTGCTCGAATGGACGAGGATGTTCGGGCCGAGAATGCCCTCGACCGCGTCGAGCACCGAAGGGTGAACGGCCAGGTCGTACGCCCAGCGGAAGAAGAGGTGGAGCTGGCGGTAGTGCAGGTAGTTAATGGAAGGCCCGACCCGCGACTCGAACTCCGCGAGCGAGGCGCGCGCCGCGCCCACCTCGGCGGGCGAGAGCGCGTCGAGCGGCGCGAGGTAGCCGTCGCGCTCGTACCGGCCCGCCTGCTCTGTGGAAAGGGAGTTGCTCATGACTGCCTCCGCTTCAAGCGCGGCCCGCGAGTTCCAGCTCGTACTGCTTCACGTAGTCGGCCGCCATCCGCAGGTAGTGGAACTCCTTCAAAGCCTTCTCGCGGCACGCGCGCGGCGAGATTCGGCCGACGCGTCCGGCGGCCTCGACGTACTCCGCGCGGGTGCGGCAGACGAAGCCGACCTCCTCCGAGACGACCTCCGGGCACGCGCCGCTGTCGCTACAGATGACGGGCGTGCCCGACATCAAAGCCTCCGCGACGACGAGCCCGAAAGCCTCGTTCAAAGTCGTCGGGAAGAGCAGCGCCCTCGCCCCCGCGAACAGCTCGGCCTTGCGCGCGCCGCGCACGTCGCCGACGTACTCGGCGCCGCCCGCGCGGCACATCCCCGCGACGCGCTCGATGACGGAAGCGTCGCGGCTCGCGCCCGCGACGACCAGTCTGAAGCCAAGCTCCTCGCAAAGTGAAAGTGCGAGACCCAAGCCCTTCCCCTCGGCCCTGTCCATGTTCGAGACGAAGAGGAAGTAGTCGCCCTTCGACTCGGAGTAGACGCAGACGCCCGGGTCGATGCCGTTCAGCACGAACCTTTCGCTCCCGTAGGAGGCGGCCAGCGTCCTTGAGACGTAGACCCAGTTCGGCGGCGCCGCCGCGCGTTCGACCCCGAGCAGCCCCGCGTCGAGGTGAATCGTCCTGACCCAGGGCTTCGACTCGGATTCGACGTTGTGAAAGACTTCCGCCTCACGCGAAGCTTCCGCGACGAGCGTCACGCCTTCGGGCAGAGGCCGCGCGGCCCCGCCGTCGAGCAGGTAGAAGACTTCGTGGCCCAGCTCGGCCAGCCCTTTGACGAGGCAGTCGGTGACGAACTGGCCGGAGTTGGAGGGGAACGCCATCGCGCGCAGGCCGCAGCCTTCGTCGGCGTATGCCGGGTACCTGTGTCTCGACCAGACGAGTATCTTCATGAACTCTCCGCGCCCGCCCCGCGCGATTGTTCCCACTCGCGGCTGAAGGCCGCCCACGCCTCGAAGCTCTCTTCGAACTCTCCCAGAGAAGGCTCGCGCAGCGGCCCGAGGTGCGCGCAGTCGCCCGCCCCGCGCGCGCGCACGAACGGCGCGCCGGCCCGCGGGAACTGCGGGGTGACGTAGCGGATGATGAAGCCGATGCGTTTCGCGTCCGAGCGGTTCGGGTTCGAGCCGTGGACGATGCTGTAATGGTGCAGAGACATCTCGCCCGCGCGCAGCACGATGTCGCGCGCCGAAGCTTCGTCTATCTCGACCTGCACCTCGTCGCTGCGCTTCAGAAGATTGTCTGTGGCCGAAGACGGCGCGTGCGGCAGGCGGCCCAAACGATGAGAGCCGGGCACGACGCGCATGCAGCCGTTCTCGGGCGTGCTGTCGCTGAGCGCGACCCAGGCCGTGACCGTCGGCGAAAGGTGCAGGCCCGAGTGCGTCCCGTCCTGATGCCAGCGGACGCGCGAAGGGCCTTGCGGGTGCTTGCAGAGGATGAGCGTGCCGTAGACGAGTATGTCGCGGCCGATGAGCTGCTCGACCGCGTCGAGGATGGAAGGGTTGAGCGCGAGGTCGCAGGCCCAGCGGAAGAAGAGGTGCGTCCAGCCGAGGTAGCCGCGCGCGTCGCCCGCGCGCGACTCCAACTCCTCGAAGCCCGCGCGGCAGCGCGCGGCCTCGCCCTCGTCGAGCACGCGGACGGGGAAGACCGCGCCGTCGCGCTCGTAGCGCGCGACCTCTTCGGCCGAGAGCGTCACTCCCGTCTGCCCCGCGTCGAGCGCCGCGGCCAGCTCGCCGCGCGCCGCCTCCAACTTCTCCGCGACGCCCGGAGTCCAGCCGCCCATCCGCACAGCCTTGTCGAGCACCACACGGCGGCGCTCGAGGATGGTGCGGCGCTGCCCGGGCGTCGGCGGGCGACCCGAGAAGGGACGGTCTACGCGCGTGCCGTCGTCGAACCTCCGCACGCTCGCCAGCACGCGCGGGACGACGAGCACGCGGCAGCGGCGCAACATCCTGACCTCGAAGTCCCAGTCCTCGAACGACTGCAAAGAGACGTCGAAGAACTCCGGCCCGAGTTCGAGCAGCGCCGGCCTCCGCATCGTGAGGCAGCAAGTGGCGAAGAGCTTGCCCTCGACCCAGTCGTCCAAATCTCGCGGGAGCATCCTTGGCCCACGGCCTACTTCGAGGCCGATGGAGCACAAACCGGATTCGAGGAAGAGACGACCTTCGACCCAGGAGTTGTGGTCTGTGACGACGGCGTCCGCCTCCGGGTGCTTCATGAAAAGCTCGCGTTCGAGGCGCATCTTGCCCGGCAGCCACACGTCGTCTGAATCGAGGAACGAGACGAGCTCGCCGCGCGCGAGGTTGATGCCGAGGTTCTTGGCGGCCGAGGTGCCCCGGTTCTCCTGGTAGACGTACCGCACGCCGAACTGCGAGACCGCCTCGCGCGTCCCGTCCGTCGAGCCGTCGTCGACGACGATGACCTCCACGCCTTCGCAGCCCTGCTCGAAGACGCTGCGCAGCGCGTCCGTCAGGTACTTCGCGCGGTTGTAGGTCGGGATGACGACCGAGTGTGTGATGCCGCCCATAAAGCTTCTCGCGCGCCGCCTCAGCCCCGCCGCTCGCCTTCCCTCACGAGCGGCAGAACGTCCCGGCTGAAGTCTTCGAGCGCCGACGCGTTCGGCCAGCCCGAGAGGATGAACTGGCTGACCCCGATGTCACGATATTCGAGCAGGGCCGCGGCCAGGTCTTCGGGGCCGCCGACCAGCGCGACGGCCGAGACGCCGTGCGAGGCGACGGCCCCCTTCCAAAGGTATCGCGTCAGCCACGCCTCGCCCTCTCCGCGCGGCCGCTCGAGCACAGCGCGCATCGAGACGGAGTCGCCGCCCCGCCCGAAGCGCTGCTCGACGAAGCTCGTGTCGGCGCCCCGCACCATCTCGTACGCGGCGCGGACGGCCTCCTCGCGCGTCGGCCCCAGGATGATCGAGAAACGCATCCCGACTTCGATGCCGGCGGCGCGCGCCTGCCCGACCTGTGCGCGGATGTGCTCGGGCGCGTCGCCGAGGAGCAGCCAGCAGGTGCCGTAGTTGACGGCAAGCCTCTGCGCCTGCGGCGAGCTGCCGCCGACGAAGACTTCGGGCGAGTCGCGCTCTGGCGAGACGAAGGGCGTGCCCACCTGCGCGTCAACCACCTTGTAGTACCTGCCGTCGAGCGTGCAACGGCCTTCGCGCCAGAGCGCGTGCGCGACGTGCAGGAACTCTTCGGCGCGCGCGTAGCGCTCGTCGTGCGCGAGGAAGTCGCCGTAGAAACCCTGCTCCTTCTGCGAGTGGCCGGCCACGACGTTGAGGCTGACGCGCCCGCCCGTCAGCGCCGAGAAGGTGTTTATCTGCTGGACGAAGAGCGTCGGCGAAGTGAGTCCGGGCCGGCAGGCGATCATGTACGTGAGCCGCTCGGTGCGCAGCGCGAGCGCCGAGGCGAGCAGCACGGGGTCGGGCGCGTTGTAGCCGAACATGGTGAGGGCCGAGTCGATGCCGCACGCTTCGGCGAGGCGGCAGAACTCGACGCGCGCCTCCACGTCGGGCATCGACATCTTCCGCGGGTCGGCGGGCGGGAACGGGACGTCCGGCCTCTCGCCGCCCGGCGGCAGTCGCCAGTGGAACCTCAGGGGCTTCATCTCAGAACCTCAACCGAACTCCGCGAGGCGCACGCGGATCAGGTCGCGCAGGCGCAACGCACAGGCCGTGTACGCCTCGGCCCCGCGGCCCATCGGGTCTTCGATGTCGCCGGCCGGGTCGAGGCAGTGCGTCTTCTGCGTGGCCGAGGGCACGAGTTTGATGACGGCCGAGCGGTGCGCATTCGTCATGCAGAAGATTCTCTCGGCGCGCTCGGCCAGCTCCGCCGTGAGCTGGCGCGCGGCGTGCGCGCCGGCCCCGACCCCGAGTCCTTGCAGAGCCGCGCGCGCCTCGTTCGTCATCGGCGCGCCCGGCCTGACCGACAGCCCCGCGCTCGAAGCGCGCACGGGCCGCGCGGATGCTTCGGCGCCGGCGATGGCCTCGGCCATCGGCGAGCGGCAGGTGTTGCCGCTACAGACGAAGAGCAGCAGGACGGGCATCTGCTCCGCTCTTTGCGGCAGGCGAGGCGCGCGCCCGAATAGATTTGCGAGCCAGTTCGTCCAAAGCTCCCGGTGGTGGAGCGGCGAGAGGAAGGTCAGCGCGACGATGAGCAGGCCGGCGCTCGCGAGCTGCGCGGCGCTCGGCGCGGGCTGTCCGAAAAGGAAGGTCAGCGCGAAGGCGGCCGTGACGCCCGCCAGCATGCTCGAACCGCAGTGCATCGGGACGCAGAAGGTGTTCTCGCGGCGGTCGAGGAAGATGAGCGTCGTGCAGACGCAGAGCCCGGCGTAAGAGAGGCCGACGAGGACGGCCGGCACGACAGCCATGGTTGAGAGGAACGAGGTGAAGCCCAGGCGGAACCCTTCGGCCACGCCGCCCGACCCGAACGCGGCCAGCAGTCCCAAGGTCAGCAGCAGGAGCGGCGAGGCGACCATCTGCTCTTCGACGAAGTAGCGCAAGGTCGCCCCGCGCTCGTCCGTCTTCGAGAGCTTCGTCATGAACTGGAGCTTGAAGAAGTACGCGGCGAGGTACGCGGCCACGTCCGCCACCGCCGCCGCGCCGAGCGTGTAGTGCGAGGCGTCGCCGAGCGCGACGAGGACGGCCGCGAGACTTACCAGCATGGCCGCCCAGGAGAACCAGCGGACGCGCCTTCTGAAGATGGCGTCCACCGCCGGGGCGATGATGAGGATGCCCCCGCGCAGCAAGACCAGCACGAAGACGATGGAGGCCCCGCCGAAGGTGAAGGCTAAGGTCGTCGTCCCCATGATCGTCGCCAAACAGACGCCCGACAGGAAGGTCAGACGCCGCGGGAGGGGCACGCGCACGCCGAAGAACTCTCTGCGGCCGGCGTACTTCCACCACCCGGCCGCCGTGATGAAGCCGAACATGCCGACGACGGTCGCCATCACAGAGGCGGGCAAAAGCACCGCGCCGGGCACGGCCCCCGCGCCCGGGACGAGCCCGCCCGACAGCGCTTTCGTCAGGCCGCTGTAAGGCGCGTAGAAGAGGTAGTACCCGAGCCCGAGGCCCCAGATGCCGAGACCGTAGACGCGCTGCTTGTAAGACATCCTGAGTCTCCCCACGGCCGAGCGTCTGCAAAACTCCCGGATGCTCGTCCGCTCAAGGCTTATAGAACGAGGGGTCGTGGGACTGACCGAGAAGTGACTTGCCGATGGTCGCGAGGATGTGGTCGTCGTTGTCGTGCCGCACGTAGAAAGAGAGGTCGCGGTAGATGCGCTCCAGCGGACTCGGGCGGTTCAGGCTGCGCGCGCCGCAGGCGCGGATGCAGTGCTTGACCGTCTCCTCCGCCAGGTGCTCGATGACGTGGCGCGCGCGGCTGCCCGCCACCTGCGCCTCAGCGCGGCGGTCGCCCTCCCAGAGCTGCGCGACGTGGCGCAGCCAGAGGTGCGCCGTCTCGACGTTGATCGACATCTGCGCGACGTGGTGCTGGACGTACGGGTCTTCGACTTTGTTCTGCGTGATGACGTATTCGAGCGCGAAGTCGTACGCGGCCTCGGCGGCGCCGAGGAACGTCGCCGCGTAGTGCGGGATGAAGCAGGTCTGCCAGCCTTCGAGAAGGTACTGGCCGGGGTAGCCGATCAGATTCTCGTCGGGGATGAAGGTGCGTTCGAACTTGACGAGGTGACTCGCGGTGGCGCGCATGCCGATGGGGTCCCACCACGAGCCGTCGGTCGTGATCGAAGGGTCGGAGAGGTCGCAGGCCATCATGAGCGTCGCCTCCGCCGGGCCGCTGCTGTGGCGCGCGCCGCCGGGGCCCGCCGTGCTCGTCAGGAGGATGGCCCACTGCGCGCCCGTCGCGCTCGTCGAGAAGACCTTGTTGCCCTCGACGACGTAGCCGCCCTCCACCTTTTCGAGCGTCGTCCCGAAGCGCACCTTCTCGCCCGGCGCGCGCGCCTGCGGCTCGCCGCTCCACGCGACCCACTTCTCGCCGCGACTGACGACGCCCTCGAACCAGCGCGCCTTCTGCCGCCCGTCGGCCATGCCGTCGAGGATGACGAGCGAGTTGGCGTGCCCCTCCCAGCAGCGCGCCAGGGAGAGGTCGGCCTTCGCCAGCTCCTTCGTCATCATCCAGAGCGTGTAGACGTTGCCGCGGTGCGGGCCGAGGCCCGCACCGCCGTACTCCTTCGGCACGGCCGCCGCGTGCAGCCCCGAGGCGAAGAGGTCTTCGAAATCCTCGGCGGGGAAGGCGGCCGCGCGGTCGTATGCGTCCGCGCGCGGCGCGAACTTCTCGCGCGCCAGCTCGCGCGCGCGGTCTACGAGTTCCTGCCCCTCAAGCCTTGCAGTCTTTAAAGTCTCCATCGCTCGACTTCTTCCGTTCGCATCCCTCTTACGTGGCGAGCAGCTCGCGCGCGTCGGCCCCGCCGCCGAGTTCTTCCAGCGCCGGCCCGACCGGCATCACAAACCCGGTCATCCTCTGGAACTGGTGTTGCACCTGTATGAGCAGCACCTCGCGGCCGTCAACCGCGAGCCGCCCGCGCGCGCGCGTCCCCACGACGAGCGGCGTCGGCTCCGAGCCGTAAGCGAGGTCAACGACGACCGCGTCCTCTTCGAGTCCCGAGAGGTCGAAGGGCGTGCGGAGGTCGTCGCGCCCGACCGGCGTCGCGTTGACGATGAGCGCGAAGCCGCGCCCCGAAAACTCCGAGAGCGGCGCGAAGGGCAGGCCCAAGAGCTCGACGGCGTAACGCCCGCGCGCGGCGCCGCGGTTGACGAGTGTGACCTTCGCGCCCGCGCGCGTCAGCCCCGCCGCGACGGCGCGCCCCGCCCCGCCGCAGCCGATGACGGCCGCCTTCAAACCCTCGGCCGCGATCCCGCGCTCGCGCAGGGCGATGACGACGCAGTCGGAGTCGGACGTGTCGGCCTCCCACTCCCCCCCGTTCGAGACGAAGAGGTTGGTCGAGCCGGCGGCCCGCGTCATCGGCGTGTGCTTCCGGGCCGCCGCGAGCGCCGCCTCCTTGTGCGGCGAGACGACCGTCAAGCCTTTGACTCTGAGCCCGAGTTCTTCCAGCGCGCGGCTCTTGACCGCCTCGCGCCAGAACTCCCCGAACTCTTCGACGTGGAACGGCACGAAGAGCGCCGGGTGGTTCAGCGCGCGGTAGGCCGCGTTGTGCAGGCGCGGCGAGAGCGACTGCATCACGGGGTTCCCGACGATGCCGTAAATCTCTTCGCAGTCGGGCAGCGCGGGCAGGCCGTAATCTTCAATCAGCTTCGAGACGTTGAAGCCGCCCTCCGCCGCGGCGAAGACGAAAGGGGCGCCGAGCCGCGGCGCGACCAGACGGCTCCAGCTTCCAACGTCGCCTTCGGCGTAGGCCACGACGTCCGCGCGGCCGAGCGCCTTCAACGTGAGCAACGGCACGAGCGCCTCGCTTGCCTTCGAAGGCGTCGTGACCAGCCTGTAGAGGAAAGCCTCGTGCGCCGACAGACGCTCGAACTTCTCGCGGAGCGCGGCCGCGTCGGGCACGACGCCGTGCCAGGAGATGACTCGCCGCGCGGGCGGGATTTCGTCGAGCAGGTCGGGTAAGCAGTCGCGCTCGCCTTCGAGGTCGACGAAGTCGTAGCGGCGTGCCGCGTCCGACAGACGCCTTCGCCGCTCGTCGGACGTGCCCGCGAAGGCGCCGCCCTCTTCCCCGCTCCGGAGCGTGTAGAGCAGACGCCCTTTGAAGTGCCGGCGGAGCTGGTCGGGGTCGAGGTCGCCCGCGAGGTCGGCGCGCACCTCCAGCCACTCGACGCAGTCGGGCCACGCCCCGCTTTCCGAAAACGGGTCGGCAAGTGTGGCAATCAGAGTGGCCTTTCCCATAAGGTGAAATCTCTCCGGCGCCGTTGTTGAAAGTTGTGTTCGGGAGGCGTTCGGGGCAGTCGTCAAAAGGGGAAGCTCGCCCGCGCCTTCGGGCGAAAAGCTTCGACAGAAGTCGCCGGAAAGAGAGTCGGAAACCGCCTGCTATTGATTTTGAGGTAGAGCCACCAGCCTTAGAGCACCGAGAGCCTACCGTCTTTGTCACGCCGCGTCAATAATTTTTGCATCCTGCCACTCGGAGGTTACAGGGACTTGAACAAACGGCCCGCAGTGGCGAGAATTTTTTTGACAACGCCCACGCCATCCAATATATTCCGACCGCGTCAACGGCCGCCGCCCGCGGCCCGGCGCGCGTCACCGAATCCTTCTCAACCCGGCGTCAAACTCCAGACAGACAGCTCGACTCTTACGCCCGGACGGAGTCGCCACTCATGAAGTCAAAACCCTCGTCCGCCCTCGCCGCCTCGCTACGCGTTTTAGCGCTCTTCGCACTCTCCTGCCTGGCGGCCCACGCGCAGGAGAACCGGGGCGTCCCGGCCGGGCCGCGCAAGGTCAGCGCCGAGGGCGTGACCATCGAGTTCGGGGCCGAGTCCTTGCAGCCGGGCGGACTGGTCGAGGGCGGCGACGCGGTCGTCAAATACAGGATCACATATTCCAACACGGGCGCGCCCATCACGGGCCTGCGCCCGGCCGCCTGGATCGGCCGCTACGAGCCGGACGCCTCGGGCGGGCCGCCGAGCTGCCGCGCGATGGTGCAGTCGTTCCTGCAACCGAGCTTCAGCACGCGCCCCGAGATAGACATGAACGGCTATCTCATCCTCACGCTCAACGACGAGCCGAACGTCTCCGTCATCGACCCCATCTCGGGCTTCAGCTCGATGAGGCTCCTGACCCTGGTCGAGCTGGACAGCCCCGGCGAGGACTGGGCGCTGGGCGCAGACCAGAAGCGGCTCTACGTCAGCACGCCCGAGGCGGGCCGGGTCGCCGTCGTGGACACGACCACCTGGAAGACCGTCGCCAAAGTCGAAGTCGGCGGGCGGCCCGCGCGGCTCGCTCTGCAGGAGGACGGCCGATACCTTTGGGTCGGCGACGGCGGCGCGGAGAGTCCGGCGGGCGGCGTCGTCACCGTCATAGACGTCAACACCCTGAAGGTCGTCGCGCGCGTCAAGGCGGGGGCCGGCCCGCACGAGATAGCCTTCTCGGACGACGACCGGCAGGCGGTCGTCCTGAGCAGGCCGGCCGGCACGCTCTCGGTCGTAGACGTGCGGACGCTTTCGAAGGTCAAAGAGGTGAAAGTCGGCGCGCGCCCTTCCGGCCTCGCCTACTCGGCGCTCGGCCGCGCCTTCTACGTCGCGGACGAGACGGGCGGCACAATCACCGTCATCGACGGTCGGCGCTTCGAAGTCATCGCGCGGCTGACGTCCGGGCCGGGCCTGCGCTCTCTGCGCGTCTCGCCGGACGGGCGCTACGTCTTCGCCGTCAACAGCGCGGCCAACTCGGTCGCCATCGTCGACGTGGCGAACAACCGCCTCGTGCAGACCGTCCCCGTCGAGCGGGCGCCCGACCAGGTCACCTTCACGAAGGACTTCGCGTACGTGCGCGCGCTCGGCAGCCAGTACGTCTCGATGATCCGCCTGAACGACGTGGCGAAGGGCCTGGCCTCGGTCGCGCGCTTCCCCGCGGGGCAGATGACGCCGGGCGCCGCGCGCGGGCTGGCAGCCGCCGACGCTGTCGTGCCCGCGCCCGAGAGCGGCTCGGTGCTCGTCGCCAACCCCGCGGACAAGATGGTCTACTACTACGCCGAGGGCATGGCGGCGCCGATGGGCAGCTTCCAGAACTACCGGCGCGTGCCGCGCGCGGTGCTCGTCAAGGACAACAGCCTGCGCGAAGTCTCGCCCGGCGTCTACTCGACGACCGTGCGGCTCGGCTCCTCGGGCCACTTCGACGTGGCGCTGCTGCTCGACTCGCCGCGCGTCGTCCAGTGCTTCGACATCGCCGTCGCGGAGAGTCCAGAGGAGCGCCGCCAACGCGAGTCGGCCGTCAGGTTCGAGCCGCTCGTCGACGACGACGTGATGCCGGTCGGCCGGAGTTATAAACTGCGCTTCAAGGTGGTGGGCAGCGCCGGCCAGCCGCGTGACGACCTGAAGGACGTGGGCGTGATGACCTTCCTCGCGCCGGGCATCTGGCAGGAGCGCTTCTGGTCGAAGCCGGTCGGCGGCGGCGTCTATGAGGTGAGCTTCACGCCGCCGTCCGAGGGCGTCTACTACATCTACTTCAACTGCCCTTCGCTGAACCTCGAATATAATCAGTCGCCCTTCCTGACGCTGCGGGCGGAGAAGAGATGAGACACAAGGCTTTCGTCATCCTTATCGCGTTCTGCGCGCTCGTCGCCGTCGCGCCGCGCGCGCTGGCGCAGGCCGCGGGCGGCCGGGCGCGGGCGCAGAGGCAGGAGGTCTGGTACTCCTGCCCGATGCACCCGGAGGTGAAGTCGAAGAAGCCCGGCAGTTGTCCCAAGTGCAAGATGGACTTGCGCGCTGTCGCCGCCGCCACGCCGAAAGAGAATGCCCCGCCCCTGAAAGAGGAGCGCGCGGAGGCGGACGCGCAGCGTGTGAGCATCCCGGACGTGGAATTACTCGACCAGGACGGGCGCACGGTGCACTTCTACAGCGACCTCGTCAAAGGCAGGACGGTCGCGATCCAGTTCATCTTCACGACCTGCACGACCATCTGCCCGCCGCTCGGCGCCACCTTCGCCCGCGTGCAGAAAGACTTTGGTGAACGCTCCGGCCGAGACGTTCACTTCATCTCGGTCAGCGTCGACCCTCTGACCGACACGCCGGAGAGGTTGAAGGCCTGGGGCGAGAAGTTCCACGCGGGCGCGGGGTGGACGTTCGTGACCGGCGCGAAGCCGCAGGTTGACGCGCTGCTGCGCGCGCTCGGCGCCTCGTCCGCGCGCCGCGAAGACCACTCGCCTTCCGTCCTCATCGGCAACGACGCGAAGGGGCAGTGGACGCGCGCCTACGGACTCTCCATGCCGAGCCAGCTCGTCAAACTCATCGACGACGCGCTCGAAGGCCGACTCGAACCGACAAGCAAGGAGGGCAGTCAGTGACCAGAAGAGTCTTACTCGCCGCGCTCGCGTGTCTGCTCGCGGCGACGGCCGCCGCGGGGCAGACGCCGCAGAAGACCGCGCCGCCCGACCCGCACGCGGGCCACCACATGCCCGAGCAGGAGCAGCAGCAGTCGCCCGCGCAGAAGTACTTCTCGGACGTTGAGCTAATCAACCAGGACGGGAAGAGCATGCGCTTCTACACGGACGTGCTCAAGGGGAGGACGGTCGTCATCTACCCTTTCTTCACCACCTGCACGTCCGTCTGCCCGCCGATGACACGCAACATGGCGAAGGTGCAGGAGGCGCTCGGCGAGCGCGTCGGGCGCGACGTGCTCCTCGTCTCCATCTCGGTCGATCCCGCCACGGACACGCCCGAGCGGCTGAAGGACTACGCGCAGAAGTTCCACGCCAAGCCGGGCTGGGTCTTCCTCACAGGGAAGAAGGAGAACGTGGACTGGGCGCTCTACCGGCTCGGCCAGTACGTCGAAGAGAAGGGCGACCACCAGACCGTCTGGATTATCGGCAACGAGGCGACCGGTCTCTGGAAGAAGGCGTTGGGCCTCGCGAAGCCCGAAGACTTGATTAAAATCATCGAAGGCGTGGCGAACGACAAGGGCGAGGCGAAGGCGGCCGCGACGACGAATTAGACCATGACGAAGAAAACCGCCCGACCCGCCGCCCTCATCCTCTGGCTCGCGTTCGCGCTGGCCGCGCTGGCCGTCGGCGGCTCCGCGCGACAGACGCCGCAGAGCGTTCAAGTCGCGCCGCAGCCCTCCCGCGCGCTCACGCCGCAGGAGCGCCGCGGCAAGGCCCTCTACCTGCGCGGCGAGAGTGCCACCAACCGCGAGCTCACGGCCGTCATCGGCGAGATTGACGTGCCCGCCTCGACCGTCAACTGCGCCGGCTGCCACGGCGCGCGCGGCGAGGGTAAGACCGAGGGCGGCGTCACGGCCGGCAACCTCACCTGGGCCAACCTGCTCAAGCCCTACGGCCACACGCACCCGACGGGGCGCAAGCACGGCCCCTTCGACGAAGCTTCGTTCGTGCGCGCAGTGGTCGGCGGCGTAGACCCCAACGGCAACACGCTCCTCGTCGCGATGCCGCGCTACAAGCTCTCGCCCGAAGACGCGGCCGACCTCGTCGCCTACCTCAAACGCATCGAGTCTGACCAAGACCCCGGCATCACCGACACGACCCTCCGCGTCGGCACCGTCCTGCCCACGCAGGGCGCGCTGGCCGACACGGGCGCGGCCATGCGCGACGTGCTCAACGCATACTTCTCGGAGGTCAACAGCCGCGGCGGCGTCTACAACCGCAAGCTCGAGCTGCGCGTGGCCGACGCGGGGACGGGGGCTGCGGCGACGTTGGAGCCCGCGCGCCGCCTCGCCGGGCAGGAGGACGTCTTCGCCGTCGTGGGCGGCGTCACCGCGGGGGCCGACGCCGAGATCGCCGCACTCGCGCGCCAGGACGAAATCCCTTTCGTCGGCCCCGCGACGCTCACGCCGCAGTCCGCTTCGCCCGCCAACCGTTACGTCTTCTATTTACTGCCGGGCCTCTCAGAGCAGGCGCGCGCGCTCGTCAACTTCGCCGCCACGAAGCCGCAGTTGAAGAAGGCGCGCGTGCTTATCGTCCGGCGTGAGGGCGAGACGGGCCGCGCCGTGGGCGCGGCGGTCGAGGAGCAGGCGCGGCTGGCCGGTTGGGAGAACGTCTCGACGCAGACTTACGGGACTGCCCCCGCCGCGGACATGGCGCAGCTCGTCGGGAAGTGGAAGGGCAGCAACGACGACGCGGTCTTCTTCGTCGGGGCGGGCGGCGAGGAGGCTGCGTTCATCAGGGAGGCCGCGGCCGCGGGCTGGACGCCGAACGTCTTCCTCGTCGCCGCCCTGACCGGGCGAGACCTCGTGAACGCCGTCCCGGCGACTTTCAAGGATAAGGTCTTCGTCGCCTTCCCCAGCGTCCCGACCGACATCACGCCCGAGGGCGTGGCGGAGTTCGGCGCGCTGCGCGAGAAGTACAAGTTCGCCCCGCGCCACGCGGCCTCGCAGCTCGCGGCCTTCGCCGCCGCCAAGATTTTCGTCGAAGGTCTCCGCCGCGCCGGGCAAGACCTCAGCCGCGAGAAGCTCATCACGGCGCTCGAAGGCTTATACAACTTCGAGACGGGCGTCACCCCACCCATCACCTTCGGCCCGAACCGGCGCATCGGCGCTAACGCCTCCGCCATCCTCACCGTCGACCCCGAGAAGAAAGAGTTCGTCAACGTCACCGGCCGCTGAGCGTCGGGCGCGGGGCGTAGCTGATGCGGCGCGTCTCGCGGAGGCGGCCGCCGTCGAGCGCGCCCTCGACGATCTCGTAGCCGAGCAGCGCGAAGACGCGGCCGCGCAGGAAGAGCGGGCGGGCGTTCCCGTACCAGTCGACGCAGGAGATCTGGCAGTCGTCGTCCGCCGCCGTCTCGGGGCGCGCGTCGAGTTCGCCCAGTTCCTTCAGGTCGAGTGACTCGTTGCGCAGGAAGAGCACCGCGGCCGACGACTGGAACAGTTGTTCGAAGCCGGAGCGCCCGGGCTTGCTGATGGGCAAACCGAGCAGGCCCGTGTTCTCATCCTCGGGCTTGTAGAAGAAGCCGTGGCTCCGCGTCTCGCCCTGCGCGGCGCCCTTGCGCGTGTAGGTGCCCGCGACGGCCAGCGTGCCGCCGCCCAAGCGCACGCTCGTGAAGTGCAAGTCCTCCGCGTCTGCGCCGACGACGACCGCGTCAGAGCCGAGCGCCTCGATCCTGTCGACGCCGTGCTTCAGAGCGACCGTCGAGACTTCGCCCGTCGCCCAGCGCACCGCGCAGAGGCTCGAACCGTTCGCGGCTCCCGGCGTGTCCATCCCGTTGCCGTTGCCGTAGAGCAGGTAGTCCCCGACGAACCTGTTCTGAAAAGCATCGCCGCCGCCCCGCGGGTCGGGCAGACGCCTGTAGCTCGAAGCGGGCGCGGCGTCCTCGCCACCCGAGAAACTCCAGAGCGGCACGCGCAACAGCGCCACGCTCCCCGCCGCCGCTTCGGCGTCCCACATGCGGTCGCCGCCGGCCTCGGAGCGCACGAGCACGTTGAGGTTGCCGTCCCCGCTCTCGAGGAACGAGAACTGGTCGACGGGGCTACCCGCGACGCGCAGCGCGCTCGGGCCGGAGCCGTCGAGCGGCATGCGGTAGAGAATCGAGCGTGACGTTTTGGCAGTAGCCTCTTCATCGTTTTCTTCGCCGCTCGACCAATCGCTCGCCCAGACGTAGACGGACGACGGCGACACGTAGAAGACGCTGCCCGGAGGGCCGATGAGCGCCGTCGCCTCGCAGCTCATGTCGGCGCGGGCGAGGTCGCAGACCGTCACGGTGTGCAGGGCGAGCTCGCCCACCTCGCCCAGGTTCTGCGCCCCGCGGTAGACGCGCGTCGCGTTGACGATGCGGCGGAAACCTTCGCTCTCGCCCGCGCCCTTGTGCCAGCGGCGCAGCGCCGGGAAGGACGCGAGCGGGTTCCGCACGTCCGCCTCCAGGTAGAGCGGCGCGTAGAAGACCAGCTTGTCGCCGACGAGCCGGCTCGCGTAGTTGCGCGAAGAGTAGTAGTCGTCCGAGCGCAGTTGATAAGTGGCGCGGTAGCTCAGGCGGCCGCTGCGGTCGATGCGGAAGAGCCCGACCTCCGTGCCGCCGCGCTCGTAGCTGTAGCCGATGACGGCGACCGTCTCGCCCGAGACGAGCAGCTCGTCGTACCAGGCGTACTCCGGGTCGACGTCCGGGCCGAAGGCGTTGAGGGAGGAGACGGGGCGCAGCGCGCCGCCACCGACGGCGACGGTGAAGAGGCGGCCGCGCCTGAGCACGACGAGGTAATCGCCGTGCAGCTTGACGATGCCGCCCTCGTCCACGCCCGCGTGCTGCACGTTCGTGACAGACTCTTCGTCGCCCGCCGGCTCCGCCGCCTTCGCCACCGCTTCGCCCGCACTCGGCTGGGCGCTGCCCGCATAGTCCGCCCCCGCTTTCTCCACGGGCATGGGCGCGGCCCCCGGCACTTCGTGCTTCACCGTCACGCGCCCGAGCTTCCGCATGAACCTCTTCAGCTCACGCTCCGAGCCGAACGCGCGCAGGCGCTTCCTCGGGGACTGGTTCGAGGGCTTGGCGTTCGCGTGCGGCGCGGCGCCGGCCGGCGCGGGCGCCTGCGCGTGGGCGCAAGGGGCGGCGAAAGCGGCCGTGACGAAAAGCAGGACAAGGGCTCTCATAAACAGACCTCTCGGCATCCACGGGATGTCTCCGCCTTGTTACGCCCTTTGGAACGGGGCGGCCCCGCGCGACTTGCGCGCACGCGTCACACCGACACCGCCGCCCGTCCCTCGGTTCCCGCGAAATAATTTTCGGGCGCGGGGAAAAACCGGCCGCGAAGTGTTAGTATGTGCAGCCGTCCAGGCGTGCCCGAGGAGTGTGGCGGCAACGGCTTCAAAATTTTCCCTCGAACCGTTTTGCGGATGAAAGGAGTGAGGATGCGTACAGCGAGAGGGGGACTGTTGGTCTCCTTAGGGATTTTTGTCTTCGCCGCGGTGGCGTGCAGTTTCAGCGCCTCGACGGCCAACATCAGCGACCTCAAGCTCGGCAAGGATCAGACGGCCAGTTCCCCGACGAGCACGTTCGCGCCGGAGGACACGGTCTACGCGGTCGCGACCGTCTCGAACGTGCCGGGCGCGGTCAAGGTCAAGGGGCTGCTCGCCTTCGAAGACGTGGAGGGCCAGACGGCCGGCCCCATCCCCGGGCTGGAGAAGACGCTCGACCTGCCGGGCAGCGGCACGGCGACCTACACCTTCTCGCCGCCCGCGGCCGGCTTCCCGAAGGGCAAGTATAAGGTCGAGGTCTTCCTGCTCGACGACAGCGGCCAGCAGAAGGATCAGAAGTCGGCGAGCTTCACCGTCAACTAATCCCCGAAATTTAACCACAGAGACACAGAGGCACAGCTCGTTGACTTCTTCATCTTCAGAAGTCGACGAGCTGTGCCTCTGTGTCTCTGTGGTTAGACTTACTTCTTCGGCGGGGGCGCCGTCTCGATGAGAATCTGGCGGAGCGCGTCTTCGCGCGAGACCTTGCCGTCGAGGTACGCCTGCCAGTGCGTTTCGAGCGACGTACGGAAGCCGCTGAAGCCGCGGCCGTACATGTCGAGGATGAAAGGCCGGTAGTCGGCCACGCCCCGCCGCGCCAGCGCGCGCCGCGTCAGCTCGCCCGAGGTGTAGAAGAGGATCGCGTGCCAGAGGTTCGCCATCGGCCGCAAGCCCGTCTCGGCCGAGAGGCGCTTGAGTTCGGAGCCGATGGCGCCCTCGTCCGCGCCGACGATGGCGTGCGAAGGCTCGTGCATCAGAGACTCCAGGGCTCCGAACCCTTGCGTGCCCTTGTCCGTGCTCGCGATGACCGCGTGCGCCGACTCGCCCTCGCCGACCGTGTAGGCGCCGAACTGCCACCCGAACGAGGTCACGTCCACGAGGATGCGCTTCGGGAAGGGCACGCCGTAAACCTTCGCGTGCGCCTCGGCCAACTCCTCGCCCGCCGACGCGAGCAGCGGCTCGGCGACGGCGATCCAGAAACGGTTCGCGCGGTCGTCCTCCTCCCACTGCGCCGCGCGGTAGAGCGGCATCGCCGCTTCGAGCACCTTCTGCGCCGCCGTGGGGACGGAAGCCGGCAGCCTGTCCGTGTTCGTCCCCGAGAGGGCGGTGTTGAGACGAATCAGCTCGTCGTTGAAGATCGGGTTGCGCCGGCCGACGTACGCGCGGTAGTCCTCGACCGCCTTCGCCCACTGCTTGAGTTGTTCGCCGGAGAGTCCGGCGGGCGGCTTGTCCCACTTGAAGGCCGCTTCGTAGAGGAGTCGCTGGTGCAGGTTGACCCACGGGTTGCTCTGCAGGCGGTAACGCCCGACCGTCACGGACGCCCTGTCCTGCGCCGCCGCGGCCGAGGCGACGAGCAGGCCGAAGCAGAGGGCCGCGACGAAAGTCGAAAGACGATTGCGGCTCATGAAGTTCCGCCTCACGACGAATGCCTTCGACTGTCGGCGCGCACCATGTCGATGACGATGGTGCTGGCGAGGATGAGCACGTCGTCCTCGCCTTCGGCCACGTCCACGCCGTAGGTGTCGGCCCACGAGAACCACTGCCGCGACACGACGGCGACCGTCTGCCCGCCCCGGCTGAAGGCGAACTCCAGCTCCCAGAAGTCGCCCTCGGCGACGAGGTCGTCGGGGCCGGGCACGTCCACCGTAAAGATGTGCTTGAAGAAGGTGAACATCTTCTTCTTCACGACGGCGAAGAGCTGCCCGCCCCTGTATATCTCGTAGGTCGGCCCCCACGAGAAGACCTTCTGACTGATGTACGCGACCTCCTCGCCGGAGGCGTCGCGCAGCGTCAACTGGTCGCCGAAGCTGATGACCTTGCCCTGAGCACGAAAGACCTCCTGCCCCTGCTCGTCCCTGATGGCGAACGAGTCGCCGAGGCTGAAGAACTTCTGCTTCATGACGTAGCGCATAAATGTCTTCCCCCTTTCAGACGGGTACGGCCGAGCCGGGCCATTCTCCGCAACTCAATCGGGGTCGGCCAACGAGAACAGAGCACGCCTTCGACTTCTCAACGTTCCCATTTTTCCGCCCCTCTCAACGATACAAGTCTGTGCTGACGTACTTGATGCCGGAGTCGACCATGAGCGTGACGACCGTGGCCGCGGGGCCGAGCCGCTCCGCGACGCGGAGGGCGGCGACCACGTTGAGCCCCGAAGAGGTGCCGGCGAAGATGCCCTCTTCGCGGGCCAGGCGGCGGCACATCCCCGCGGCCTCCTCGGTCGAGCCCGTCAGGATTTCGTCGACCTCCTCCCTGCGCCATAGCGGCGGGACGAAGCCGATGCCGATGCCTTCGATCCTGTGTGAGCCCGAAGTCCCGCCCGACAGGATGGCCGACTCGGAGGGCTCGACGGCCGCGACGTGTAGGCCGGGGTTGTGCCGGCGTAAGGCCCTCGTCGCGCCGTGGATCGAATGCGCGGTGCCCACCGAGTGGACGAAGGCGTCAACGTCGCCACCCGTCTGCTCCCAGACCTCCTCGCCGAGCGAGTGGTAGCCCGCGGCGGCGTCCGCGTTGCCGAGTTGGTCGACCCACCAGTGGCCGGGGCGCGCGCTGATGCCGCGCGCCGTGGCGATCATCTCTTTAATCAGCGCCTCGGTAATCTTCCGGTTGTCACTCGGGATGACGGTGACGTTGGCGCCGAAGGCCCGCATGGTGCGAATCTTCTCCTCGCTGAAGGCGTCGGAGGTGACGATCTCGAGTGCGTAGCCTTTCGCGGCGCAGACGAGCGCGAGTGAGACGCCCGTCGAGCCGCCGGTGTACTCGACGACGGTGCCGCCCGGCGGCAGACGCCCGTCCCTCTCGGCCGCCTCGACGGAGGCCAGCGCCATGCGGTCTTTCATGCTGCCGGTCGGGTTCGCCCATTCAAGCTTCACCAGCACGCGCGCGGAGCCGGGCGGCACGACCTTCGTCAGGCGCACGAGCGGCGTGTTGCCGATGGATTCGAGGACGTTGTTGGCGACGTTCATAACTTTGAAAGACGCACGGACAACAGGCGAAGTTCAGACCTCGTTCGCGTCAGGCGCGGGCAGGACGTGGTGCGCTTCGAGGTGGAACTGCGGGACGGGGCGCGGGTCGGCGGAGTGGCAGGTGATGAAGGCGCGGAAGTCGGAGGCGCGGCGGACGACTTCCGCCTCGTGGATGCGCGCGGCGGCGCGCTCCTCGAAACGGACGCGCCAGGCGTCGGCTCCCTCCGCGTGCGAGGAGAGGAAGTGCAGGTCTTCGACGCCCGACAGCCCGGCCTCTTCGCGCACGAAAGCTTCGGCGGCCTGAATCTGATTGGAGTAGCAGGCGCGGCCGCGGAACCCTTCCGCGAGGATGCGCCCCTCGTTGTAAGCCTCCACCGTGCGGCGGGCCGACTCGGGCGTGGCGTGCGCGTAGAAGAGGCCGTGCGGGAAGCAGACGAGGTTGCCCGCGAAGCGGTCGCCGCCGACGTGCGAAGACTGCCAGACGCATTCGCCCGCGCGCTCGCGCAGGGTGTTGTAGAGGGGCATGCCGAACTTCGCGCAGCACTTGTCGCGCCGGCCGTGCGTGCAGACGAGGTAGAGCGGCCCCGCGCCGACCTCGCCGCCCTGCGGGTCGCGGCCCGAGGCGATCTCCGCGAGGTCGTAGCGGAGCAGGTCGAAATACTTCTCGACCTGGAGGCGGACGACGAAGGGAGAGCGCTCGCGGCAGCGGATGACGAAGAGGTTCATGCGCGCGTCGCGCCGGCCGCGGTCGGTCTTGACGAAGAGGATGCGCGAGTGGCGTATGCGCGCCGTCGCGTCTTTGAAGAACTGCTTGACCTCGGCGGGCAGCGCGCTCTCCTGAAACGCGTGGCGGCCCCAGCCGTGCGGGTATTCGAGCAGGAGCCAGACGGCGCCCGTCGAGGCCGTGCCCGCGACCCGCTCGCCCGCGCGCCGCGAAAGCTCCGAACAGAAGAAGCGCGACTGCCCCGCGTCAGACTCCGTCACACTCCCCCTTCAACGTCGAAGGCGACGAACCCCTTGTGCGCCAGCTCCGAGAGAAAGACGCGCACCGTCCCCGGCGCGACGCGCGCGGCCTCGCACAGCTCCGCGACCGTGCAGGCCCGGCGCTCGTTGAGCGCGCGCAGGACGGGCAGAGCTCCTTCGGCGAAGCGCCAGTGCTGTCCCATCGAGGCGAACTCGACGACGCCGTTCACGGCCTCCAACTTGAAAGGCCGCGGCGCGAGCAGGCGGACGACCGTCGCGCCTTCGGGCGGCGCGGCGTCCGGCGTCGCGACCCACGGCAGCGCGACGCGCGCGCGCGGCTCGGCCCGCGCGTCGAGGTCTTGGTAGAAACGTTCGACGAGAGTGTCGTCCCAAGCGGCGAGCAGCTCCTCGCGCAGGCGCGCGTTGTGCGCGGCGCGCTCGGCCGGAGAAGCCAGGTGCGGGAGGTCTTGCCGGAACGCCTCCGACGCGCGCACGGCGTCCGAGAGCCAGCGCAGAAGGTCTAGCCCCGTGCGGTTGTGCACGCCGACCGTCAGGTGCAGCGTCGGCTCGGCCAAAGGCACCGCGACGTGCCACCAGCCGCGCGGGATGTAGAGCAGGTCGCCGTCTTCGAGCGTCCCCTCCCACAAGGGTTCGTGCTCGGGCTTCTGCGCCTTCTCCAGGTCGTTGACGAGCGGGTAGGGCCGCGTCTGCCCGTAGACGCTCCAGCGCTTCCGCCCGGCGACTTGCAGGATGAAAACGTCGTGGTCGTCCCAGTGCAGGTCGAAGCCGCGCGAGGTCTGCCAGCCGGCGTAGAGGTTGACCTGCACGCGCTCGCGGAAGAAGAGCTCAAGCCCCTTCGCCAACTCTTCGACCGGCTCGGACAGCTCGTCCACCGCGTCGAGCACGAGGGTCGCGCCCTCGCGCAGGTGGCGCGCGAGCCCCGCGTGCTTCAGACGCGGGACTGTCGCCTTCTGCCGGCCGCCGGAAAGGTGTCGGAGGTAGGACGAGACGGGCAGGGACTTGCCGTCGCGCACGACGCGCAGGCGCGGGAAGTCGAGCCGGTGGCGGCCGAGTATCTCGCTCAGCCGCCCCCAGGGCATCATGTGCGCGAAGCGCCCCGCGCGCCCGCGCACGTGCAGGAAGTTAACGCCCCAGGAGGAGTCGAGGAACTCCCCCGGGGCGTAAGGTTCGAGCATCCGCGCCAGACTGTCGAAGCCCGGCGGGGTTGTCTGTGTCTGCGCGACACTCATGTGGAATCAGTGCCGTCGTGGTCGGGCGGCGGTGCCGCGCCCGCTTAGACGTCCTGCGGATTGCCGGGCGCGACTGTCCCGTCCGTGCCGTCGGAGTCCGTGCTCGTGCCGTCGACGTTGGTGTCGCCGATGCCGAGCGGGTTCATCTGCGCGTCCGTGCTGTCGCTGTCGGCGGCGATGCCGCCCGCGTCGGAGCCGTCCGAGTCCGAACCGTCGGAGCCGTCGCTGTCGCCGCCGTCGGTGCCGTCGGTGTCAGAGGCGTCGGAGTCGTCGCCGCCGAGCGCGCTGTCGCTGCCGTCGGCGTCCGAGCCGTCGTCGCCCAGAAGCCCGCCCTTGTCACTGCCGTCCGAGCCGTCGTCGCCCGCCAGCTTGTAGCTCTTCGCCCCCTGCAACGGATCGACCGAGAGTAGGAGACCCGACGAAGAAGACTCTTCGCGCTGCTCGCCCGCACCGGGCTGCACGTTCTCTGCCATGCCCTTCCTCCTTCCGAATTGTAAAAGCGATTGTGCGCAAGCTTAGTACGCGGAGGCGTGCGGCGACAAGCGGCGGAGGTGTTATGGGGATTTTAAATTGTGGAGTTCGGGCGCGCGGTCAGCCGACCGCGTGGTGGGCGGCGGCCTTGCGGGCGGAGATTTCGCCGACGAGGCCGGCGATGCGCTCGACGGTGAAGGGCTTCGGCACGATCCAGTCGGCCTGCGCCTCGGACTGCTCTTCGGGCGTGACGGTGTCGCCCCAGCCGGTGATGACGGCGAGCGCCACCTGCCCGTCGCGCTCGCGCACGGCGCGCGCCACCTCCCAGCCGCTCATGCCCGGCAGGCCCACGTCGGTGAAGACGGCGTCGTAGTCCGACGAGTCGAAGAGCTTCAAAGCCTCGCGCCCCTCGCCCGCGAGCGAGACCTCGCAGCCCTCGCGTTCGAGGATGTCGGCGAGCAGCTCGCGCACGTAGTCCTCGTCGTCCACGACGAGGATGCGCAGCGTCCCGTCGGTGCGCTCGGGCAGCAGCGGCCCCGTGTCGTTGATGCGCTGCGTGTCCGACTCGCCGACGACGGGGAAGGTCATGCGGAAGGTCGTCCCCTTCCCCACCTCCGAATCGACCTCGACGCGCCCCTCGTGGCGCCGGATGATGCCGTACGAGACCGACAGGCCGAGGCCCATCCCGGCCTTGCCCTTCGTCGTGAAGAAGGGGTCGAAGATGCGCGAGCGCACCTCCTCGGTCATGCCCGTGCCGGTGTCGGCCACGGTGAGCACGACCTCGTCGCCGCCGTCCGAAGTCGAGAGCGTGAGCGTGCCGCCGTCGGACATCGCGTCCACGGCGTTGAAGACCATGTTGACCAGCACCTCGCGCAGTTCGCCCGCGTCGCCCATGATGACGGCGTTCGAGCCGATCTGCCGGACGAGCTTGATGTGGACGTTGGCGGCCTCGGCGTGATCCTTCCAGCGCGGCCGCGTGATCTCCGCGACTTCGAGCATCAGCTGGTCGACGTCGATGCGGACGAAGTCCTGGTCGCGGCGCTGGCGCGCGAAGTCCTGGATGCGCTTGACGGTCTTGGCGCCGTCCTCCGCCGTCTGGATGATGATGCGCAGGCCGCGCCGCACGTCCTTCAGGTCCTTGGTGTCGAGGAGGAGCTGCGCGCGGGCGAGGATGCCGGTCAGCGTGTTGTTGAAGTTGTGCGCCACGCCCGACGCCAGCTCGCCCAAGGCCGACAGCTTCTCCATCTGCGCGTAGTGCTCGCGCATGCGCTCGCGTTCGGCCTGCTCGGCCTGCGCGGCCGAAGTCTCGACGCTCTTGAGGTAGGTGCGGTAGGTCAGGTAGACGATGACGATGATCGGCGCGGTCAGCAGGACGTAGGAGAAGCCGAAGCGGACGACGACGCGCGAGATGAGGCCCGCGGCCGAGGCCCCCGCGAGGTGCGTGATCGAAGACCAGAGGTAGTACTTGCTCCAGGTGTGCGCGACGCCCTGCCCCACCCTGAGCGCTGTGTGCACCGACGCGAGCCAGGAGTTCGTCAGGTACTGCACGACGGCCATGACGCAGATGGCCGAGAGGAACTTCCCGAGATTCTCGTCGAACGGCAGTGCCTCCGGCGGGCCGAAGATGCGACTCATCACCGTCGCGGTGACGAAGGTCGAGGTCAGCATCTGCGCGAAGTTGAAGGCGACGATCTTGAACTTGCCGTTGAAGCGGATGGCGGAGTAGGCGCCCTCGGCCCCGGCGAGGATCGTCGCCGGGCCGCCGCCGTAGAGCAGCATCGTGAGGAAGATGAAGGTGTCGGAGATGGTGATGTGGCCGCCGTCCGAGTGCGGGATCTGAATCTCCAGCCGCGCACTCAGGAAGACGGTCACGGCCGCCAGCAGGAGGAACCTCAGGTCGAGGTGCGAGAACGACATCGTGCCGAGGCAGAGCGCGAGCGCGACCACGGCGAGTGCGACGACGAAGTAGACGTAATAGTCAAGCCGCTGTTTATTTTCCATCGATCTCGGGCGAGTCCCGCCGGAGAGGGCATTTGCCTGCGTGGTGAGACGCCCCGGCCTTGCGCTTAAGTGTAGTGGCTGCGCCCGCCACAGTCAAAGCCGAAGCGTCGGCGGGCCGGGCCGAGACGCGGCCGCCCCCGGAAAACTGCATGGCGGCCGCGTCTGAAAGGCTTCAGACGCGGCCGCCGCTATGCTTGCCGCCGTCGCTCGCTCGGACAGCCGCGGTCAGTTCGAGGGCGGGACGCTGATGCCCTCGGTGGTGCCGCTGATGGAGCCGCCGTCGATGGTCGTGCCGCTGAGCAGCAGGTTCTGACCGGTGATGACGCCGTCGTTGATCGTGATGCCGTCGCCCGTCAACTCGCCGCCGACGGCGGTGCCGCTGGCGTTGACGGTCGCGCCGCTCAGGCTGACCGCCTCGACCTCGCGGCCGCCGACGATGACGCCGTTCGGGACTTCGTTGCCGCCGACGATGACGCCGTTCGGGACTTCGTTGCCGCCGACGATGACGCCGCAGGGCGTGACGTTCTCCTCGCGGCCGCCGACGATGACGCCGTTCGGGACTTCGTTGCCGCCGACGATGACGCCCAAGGCGTTCACGACGCTGCTGTCCACGAGCTGCACGCGGCCGGCGATGACGGCCTCCGGCACCAACTGGCCGTTGACGTAGATGTCGCGGACGGCAATGCCGCTCACGGCAACCCCTTCTTCGAGGGTCACCTGTTGGCCGTAGACCATTCCGCTACAGGTACTGTCCTCTGCGTGCGCAGTCGTGAGGAGTTTGAGGCCGCCCATGTCGCCCACGAGAATGCCGAGGGCGAGCGAGAGTGACATGACCAAGCACGCCACTGGGGAGAAGAAAAATCTTTTCACGTTGTCCTCCGTAGATTAATGAGAGAGTGGAGACTTAGCTCCATGATTGCCTGCAACGAACCGCGGACAGCACCCGTCTTTCACTTCTTTATGCGCAACTTGTATGCAAGAGGGAAATAGAAAGACTGGGGACTGACTTCATAGGAAACTTCAGTCTCGCCGCGCAGCTTAACCGAAGCTGGCCTCGCTGTCAACCCCTTTAATATCAATCATTTAATAAACCGTGTTTAAATATTGCAACTTCTTTGGCATATTTGTCACGTAATCATGTTGATGGTGTTCGAGTTAAGGCCCGGTTGATTCTACAGAGTGTTTTTCGTGAGTTCAGCGCGATCCGGGACAAAAATCAGGGGCGGCGCGGCTTTTATGCTAGGCTTAGCCCCCATGAGGGCGCGTGTGGAGAAGACGGTCGGCGGCGAGTCCGGACTGCAGCGCGTCTGGGTCTGGCGACTGATCGCGGGGCGTCTGCTGGCGGCGGGGCTGCTCTTCGGCGTCAGCGTGCTCTGGACGAGCGGGCTGGCGCCGGGCGCGCAGGAGACGCGCAGACTCGGCGGCGCGCTGCCCTTCGCCTTCGTGGTGGCGGGGTTGTCGGCCACCTACGCGCTGGCGCTGCGGTTCACGCGCATTTCCTTGCGGACGCAGGCCACGGCGCAGTTTGCGCTCGACGCGCTGCTCGTGACGTGGCTCGTCTGGGTGACGGGCAACCTCTACTCCCCTTACACGGCGCTCTACATCCTCGTCATCTCGTCGGCGAGCATCTTCCTCGGCGCGCGCGGCGCTCTGGTGACGGCGGTCGGGTGCGCGGCCTTTTACACGACGACGATGCTGGGGCTGACGGCGGGCTGGCTCGGGGGCAACGGGCGCGGCCTGACGACGGCGGCGCTGGCCGAGACGGCGGAGGTGACGGGCTTAAACGTCGTGGCCTTCCTCGTCGTCGGGCTGCTGGCGGCGCGGCTCGCCGAGCGGCAGACGCTCTCAGAGGTGCAGATGCGCGAGGCGACGCACGCGCTCGTCTCTCTGCGCGCGCTGCACGAGCGCATCGTCGAGTCGATACGCTCGGGGGTTATTACGACCGACCTCGAGCGGCGCGTCTTCACTGTGAACCGCGCGGCCGAGGAGATGACGGGCTACGCGGCCGCAGACCTGCGCGGGCAGGACGTGTCGATCCTGTTCGGCGACATGGGCGTGCGCATCGAGGAGTCTCTGCGCTCCGCGGCCGAGGGGCACGTGAGCCCGCGTTACGAGGCAGAGTGTCTGACGCCCGAGGGCTTCCTCGTCAAGCTCGGCTACAACATCTCGCCGCTCTACGCCGAAAGCGGCGAGACGACCGGACTCGTCATCACCTTCCAGGACCTGACGGACATCCGCGCGATGGAGGAGACCTCGCGCCGGCAGGAGCGCCTGTCGGCCGTCGGGCGCGTGGCGGCCGGCATCGCGCACGAGATACGCAACCCCCTGGCGGCGATGCGCGGCTCGATTCAGGTGCTGCGCTCGGAGCTTCCGGCCGACGCGCCGGAGCGTGAGCTGATGGACATCGTCCTGAGCGAGTCCGACCGCCTCAACCGCATCATCACGGACTTCCTGACCTACGCGCGGCCGCGCAAGTTCTCGCTCGCCGAGTGCGACCTGCGCGAGCCTCTGCGCGAGACCTTCGCGCTCCTGCGCCACAGCCCGGAACTGCTCGACGGCCACCGGCTCGAAGAGGACTTGCCCGAGCAGCCCCTGCTGGCGATGGCCGACGCCGAGGGCATCCGGCAGGTCTTCTGGAACCTCACGCGCAACGCCCTGAAGGCGATGCCCGAAGGCGGGACGCTCCGCGCCGAGATGCGGCGCACGGCGCCGGGCAGCGCCCGCATCACCCTCGCGGATACCGGGCGCGGCATGTCGCCCGCGCAGGTCGAGAGACTCTTCGAACCCTTCTCCTCCTCGACGACGGGCGGGACGGGCCTCGGCCTCTCCATCGTCTACCAGATAATCCGCGACCACGGTGGTACAATCAACGTCCGCAGCCGCGAGGGGCACGGGACGACCATCACGATAGAACTGCCTGCCAAACAGGGCTAAGTTCTACACTGGAGACTATGGCGAACCTTCTCATCGTTGACGACGAGCCGGGGATGCGGCAGCTGCTGTCGCACGTCTTCGGGCGCGCGGGGCACGCGGTGCGCAGTGCGGAGAACGGGACGAAGGCCCTTGAGCTTTTGCGGCAGGCGCCGGCCGACCTCGTCATCTCGGACGTGAAGATGCCGGACATGAACGGCATCGAGCTGCTGCGCCGCCTGCGCGAGTTCCTGCCCGACGCGGCCGTCGTGATGATGACCGCCTTCGCCAC
>Ga0213876_10000106_pt1 | contig 92733 bp, 85 predicted proteins | sample BarmaccomBMRX_R9_FD_160113 | JGI IMG/M metagenome (GOLD analysis project Ga0213876, IMG submission 160113) | Root-associated microbial communities from Barbacenia macrantha in rupestrian grasslands, the National Park of Serra do Cipo, Brazil - RX_R9 | ecosystem: Host-associated > Plants > Roots... | reverse complement strand
AAAGAGCAGTGCCGCTTCGTTTTTCGCTGCGGCGCGGGGTGTGCATATTACGCTTTCCCGCTGCAGAGTCAAGTGTTTATTTTCACTTTTCTCTGCGGAATTCTCACCGGCATTCGCCTGAGAACCCCGCTGACCCGGCGGCTTGCTTGCCGTTGTTCCGTGTCAGTGGAGGCGCATTATAGGGAGTTCTTGTGAAGTGACAAGCATAAAATTCAAAAAAATTATCGTTCGCTCACATTTCATTCATAGCGGCGGTTAAAGCGGCGCTTTGCTGTTTAACTGAGCGATTTTGCGCGCAAATTCTGTTACCTGCTGCCAGTCGGTGTAGACCACTTCTTTACGGGTATCTGTTTCGCCACCCGTCATCTTCATAATGAGTTGAATCATCAGACGATCAAACCAGCGATAACGTGGGTAACGCAGCGCACCTGCAAACACGACGCACTCATCAGGACGCCATGGCGAACGCAGCAAAAACTTACGGGTGTAGTTGTTAGTCTGTGGGGTGCGCTTCTCGGGCTTACGCGCGACAAGGTTTACAGAGAAGAACGCGCTGGGCAGCGCATTCAGGTTTTTCTGGTGCTGCTTAACGAAAGTGTCCAGCGCCGGGTTGAAATGACCATAGCGAATAGAAGCGCCGATGACGACGCGCTCATAGGCTGACCAGTCAATCGTCCCGATACGATTGAGATTGAGCACATCGGTACTCACCCCCAGCTCGCTTAATTGCGAGGCCAGATAAGCGGCAATCTCACGCGTTTGTCCATCACGGGTAGAAAACAAAATTAACGTTTTCACGTATAGCTCCCTTATTCGCGCCAGAAGGTCGGCGTGAACAGTACCAATAAGGTAAAGACCTCAAGACGACCAAACAGCATATTGGCAATCAGGATCCATTTCGCAATCGGGTTCATGCTGGCGAAGTTATCCGCCACTACACCAAGCCCCGGCCCCAGGTTATTGAGTGTCGCCACGACAGAAGCGAATGCGGAGAAGTCATCCACGCCGGTTGCGATGATAGCCAGCATGCTGACGATAAACACCAATGCATAGGCGGAGAAGAACCCCCATACCGCTTCAAGAATACGCTCCGGCAGAGCACGGTTCCCCAGTTTGATGCTGTATACCGCATTCGGGTGCACCAGACGTTTCAGTTCACGGTTACCCTGTTTGAACAGCAGCAGGATACGAATGACTTTCAGGCCGCCCCCCGTCGAACCCGCGCAGCCGCCGATAAAGGCTGAGCAGAGCAACAGCACCGGCAGGAATAACGGCCAGCGAGAGATACTGTCGGTCGTGAAACCTGCGGTTGTCGCCATCGACACCACCTGGAAGAAAGCCTGGTTGAGCGTCGTCATCGCCGAACTGTAGACATTATGGAACCACAGCATCACGGTGCAGATCACCACCAGCGTCAACTGTACGCCGATGAACATGCGAAATTCAGGATCGCGCCAGTACACTTTCAGGCTGCGACCACTGAGTAAAGAGAAGTGCAGACCATAGTTACAGCCGGAGATCAGCAGGAAGATGGCGATAATGGTGTTAATCGTAGGGCTGTCGAAGTAGCCCACGCTGGCATCATGCGTCGAAAAGCCGCCAATCGCGATGGTTGAGAAGCTGTGCCCGATTGCATCGAAAGCGGGCATACCGGCAAACCACAATGCCAGCGCACAGGCGATAGTCAGCAATACATAGATGAGCCACAGCGTCTTCGCTGTTTCGGCAATACGCGGACGCATTTTATTGTCTTTCAGCGGCCCTGGCATTTCAGCGCGATAGAGCTGCATGCCCCCGACGCCCAGAATAGGCAGAATCGCCACCGCCAGCACGATGATCCCCATACCACCAAACCACTGCAGCATCTGACGATAAAAGAGAATGGCATGAGGCAACGAGTCCAGCCCCACCAGCGTGGTGGCCCCCGTCGTCGTTAACCCAGAGAACGATTCGAAAAAAGCATCCGTCACCGTCAGGTTTGGACTTTCAGAGAAGATAAAGGGCAACGCCCCCACACTACCCAGCACGGTCCAGAACAGCACAACGATCAGAAAACCCTCGCGCGATTTCAGCTCACTCTTTTCACGGCGGTTAGGCCACCACAGCAGAGAGCCAATCGCCAGCGCGACAAAGAATGTCTGTGTGAATGCCCTTCCTGCGCCATCACGATAGATAAGTGCAACCAGCCCTGGCAGAATCATCGTCCCGGAAAAGAGAATGATCAGAAGTCCAACAATTCGGGTTATGGCACGAAAATGCATCTCTGCCGCTTCCTTAGGTACGCAAAAATTAGGTGGGGATTATTCTTCAATCTTGTGTAATTGCAACGCACCACGACTGAAATCAGCAAGTTTTGTTGAAAAAGCAGCCAGTTCAGATTGCGGGAGTGCCACCCGAAGCCGAACAAACGCCTCGTATTCACTCGCAACAATCTTGCCAGAAAACTGCCCCAGCAGGGTTTCAACCCCGGTCAACTGCCCATATTCACATTGCAAAGTATATTCGGTTAATGGCGTCTTGCGCAGCGTCGTCAACTGCGCAAGCGCCTGGCTCACACCGCCGCCGTAAGCTTTGACCAGTCCACCGGTCCCCAACAACACGCCACCGTAGTAGCGCACCACTACGGCGGTCATTTCCCCGACCCCACTTCCCATTAGCTGGGCGAGCATCGGTTTTCCGGCTGTACCCGCAGGTTCACCATCATCAGAAAAGCCCAGTTGCTGCGAATCATTCGGCGGCCCGGCTACCCAGGCCACACAATGGTGTCGCGCATCCGGGTGTTCAGCACGTACTGACTCGACAAACGCCTTAGCCGCTTCCACACCATCAGTATGGGCCAGGTATGTGATAAAACGGCTTTTCTTGATTTCTTCGACAAAGGTGACCGGCGCTGCCGGTATCAGCCAGCTATCCATTACGCCAGTTTCAAATCACGCGTCATGTTTTCGATACTGTTTTCGTGAATCACCACGTTGTCTTCGATACGAATACCGCCAAATGGTTTAAGCGCCTCAATTTTCTGCCAGTTGAAGTGCTTGCTGAACGGGCCGTCACGCCACGGCGCCAGCAGTGATTCAATAAAGTAGATACCCGGCTCAATCGTCAGCACCATACGTGGTTGCAGTACACGGGTACAACGCAGGTAAGGGTATTTGGACGGCGCCGCCAGGTGCGTACCGGTATCATCCTGCATAAAGCCTGCGACATCGTGCACCTGCAGTCCAAGCGGGTGGCCAATGCCGTGTGGCATGAATGGGCCGGTCAGGTCATTTTCGACCATTGCCTCTTCGCTCATATCAGAGATTATCTGATGTTTACGCAGCAGCTTCGCAATACGTTGATGGAACTGGAGGTGGTACTCGGTGTAGTTAACACCCGACTTCATCGTAGCGATCAACGCCAGTTGTTCATCATTAACATCTTTGACCAGATGGGCATAATCGTTATCGCTGTTCGCCGACCAGGTGCGGGTCAGGTCTGCGGCATAACCGTTATATTCCGCACCCGCATCCAGCAAGAAACTACGCAGTTCTGCCGGTGCGCGATGATCCAGTTTGGTGTAATGAAGGACGGCGGCGTGCTCATTGAGCGCCACAATATTGCTGTAAGGCACATCGGTATCGCGATGCCCGGTCGCGGTCAAATAAGCCAGGTTGATATCAAATTCACTCATCCCGGAACGGAACGCCTCTTCCGCCGCGAGATGCCCCATCACCGCCGTTTTCTGCGCTTCACGCATACATGCCAGTTCGTAATCCGTTTTATAGGCGCGGTAATAGTGCAAGTAATCGATCACCCCTTTCGGGTTGATGTTACTGGCAGCGATATCCAGCGAAAGCGCGCGTTCGGGAACCGGGCCGATATACCCAATATTTCCGCGAGCAGCAGGTAACAGGCTGCCAATGCCGTCGGCTTTCGGCAGGGCAATCACCTCAACTTCGTCGGTCCAGAAGGAGGTCGGTAACGGCTCAACGTTGTGCCAGTAATCGACCGGCAGGTAGAACCACAGTTTCGGTTTATTAACGCCATCGACCAGCAACCAGCAATTTGGAACCTGTGTGACCGGAACCCAGGCTTTAAACTGCGGATTGACTTTGAAAGGGTACGGATGGTCGTCGAGAAAGACATTGAACAGTTCACCGGAGTGAATCAACAGCGCATCCAGTTTAAAGCGGGCCAGCACGTCCCGGGTACGTTCCTGGAGCGTAACAATATGATTTTTATACAGCGCAGCCAGTGAGTCCATCATTCTTCCTTCTGTTTTTTGAGCTCAAGTTTTTGCATCTTAGCATACCTGATCCCGGTAGGGTGATTTCGGCTGAGCGTGATCAAACTAGCAATTCTTTAAAGATAAATTTGCAATTTATTAACATAAAAACCACACTCCGCTTCATCTGGTATGACCAGATCCCTTGCTGGATTCAGGAGACTGACATGCTCTACAAAGGCGATACCCTATATATCAACTGGCTGGAAGATGGCATTGCCGAACTGGTGTTCGATGCCCCCGGGTCGGTGAATAAGTTAGACACGGCAACCGTAGCCAGCCTCGGCCAGGCGCTGGACGTGCTGGAAAAACAGGCGGATTTAAAAGGCCTGCTGCTGCGCTCAGAAAAAGCGGCGTTTATTGTCGGTGCCGATATTACCGAATTCCTCTCTCTGTTCCTGGTTCCGGCAGAACAACTGAGTACCTGGCTGCACTTTGCCAATAGCGTGTTCAATCGCCTGGAAGATTTGCCGGTACCGACTATTTCTGCCGTAAATGGCTATGCGCTGGGCGGCGGCTGCGAGTGCGTGCTCGCCACCGACTACCGTCTGGCGACGCCGGATCTGCGCATCGGTCTGCCGGAAACGAAACTGGGCATCATGCCTGGCTTTGGCGGTTCCGTCCGTATGCCACGTCTGTTGGGTGCCGACAGTGCGCTGGAAATCATTGCTGCCGGGAAAGATGTTGGCGCCGAAGAGGCGCTGAAAATTGGCCTGGTCGATGGCGTGGTCCAGCCGGAAAAATTAAAAGCAGGCGCGGTGGCGATTTTACGTCAGGCGATTAACGGCGATCTCGACTGGAGAGCCAAACGCCAGCCGAAGCTGGAGCCGCTGCACTTAAGTAAAATCGAAGCCACCATGAGCTTTACGATTGCCAAAGGTATGGTCGCGCAGACAGCAGGTAAACATTACCCCGCCCCCATAACAGCGGTTAAAACCATTGAAGCAGCCGCTCGCTTTGGCCGTGAAGAGGCCCTGAAACTTGAAAATCAAAGTTTCGTTCCCCTGGCGCACAGTAAAGAAGCCCGCGCACTGGTCGGTATTTTCCTCAACGATCAATACGTGAAAGGCAAAGCGAAAAAACTGACCAAAGATGTCGAGACACCAAAACAGGCCGCCGTGCTGGGTGCGGGAATTATGGGCGGCGGTATTGCCTACCAGTCTGCCTGGAAAGGCGTACCGGTCATTATGAAAGACATCAATGACAAATCGCTGACGCTGGGTATGAGTGAAGCGGGTAAGCTGCTTAATAAACAGCTTGAACGCGGCAAAATCGATGGACTAAAACTGGCGGGGGTCATTTCCACTATTCACCCGACCCTCGACTATGCCGGATTTGAGCGTGTGGACGTCGTGGTCGAAGCGGTTGTTGAAAACCCGAAAGTGAAAAAAGTCGTTCTCGCAGAAACCGAAGAAAAGGTAAGCCCGGATACCGTCCTGGCGTCGAATACCTCCACGATCCCGATTTCCGAACTGGCAAGCGTACTTAAACGCCCGGAAAACTTCTGCGGGATGCACTTCTTTAACCCGGTGCACCGTATGCCGCTGGTTGAAGTCATTCGCGGTGAAAAAACGTCTGATAAGACCATCGCTAAAGTCGTGGCATGGGCGAGCAAAATGGGCAAAACACCGATCGTGGTGAATGACTGCCCGGGATTCTTCGTCAATCGCGTGTTGTTCCCTTATTTTGCCGGCTTTAGCCAGTTGCTGCGTGACGGTGCGGATTTCCGCAAAGTCGATAAAGTCATGGAAAAAGTCTTTGGCTGGCCAATGGGCCCGGCATATTTGCTGGATGTGGTCGGCATCGACACGGCGCATCACGCGCAAGCCGTCATGGCGGCGGGCTTCCCTCAGCGGATGCAGAAAGATTATCGCGATGCTATCGACGCGCTGTTCGACGCTAACCGTTTCGGACAGAAAAATGGCCTTGGCTTCTGGCGCTATAAAGAAGACAGCAAAGGCAAACCGAAGAAAGAAGAAGATGCCGAGGTAAATGCCCTGCTGGCAGAAGTTAGCCAGCCCAAGCGCGACTTTAGCGACGATGAGATTATCGCCCGCATGATGATCCCGATGGTCAACGAAGTGGTGCGCTGCCTGGAAGAAGGCATTATCGCCAGTCCGGCAGAAGCCGATATGGCGCTGGTCTACGGTCTCGGTTTCCCTCCATTCCACGGTGGGGCATTCCGCTGGCTCGACACGCTTGGCAGCGCAAAATATCTCGATATGGCGCATCAGTTCCAGCACCTTGGCCCGCTCTATGAAGCCCCGGCCGGGCTGCGCGAGAAAGCACGCCACAACGAAGCGTATTATCCCCCGGTTGAACCTGCCCGTCCGGCAGGCGAACTGAAAACGGCTTAAGGAGTCACAATGGAACAGGTTGTCATTGTCGATGCAATTCGCACCCCGATGGGCCGATCAAAAGGCGGCGCATTTCGCAACGTGCGCGCGGAAGATCTCTCCGCGCACCTGATGCGCAGCCTGCTGGCGCGTAACTCGGCGCTGGACGCTTCTGCGATTGACGATATCTACTGGGGCTGCGTTCAGCAGACTCTGGAGCAGGGTTTCAACATTGCCCGCAACGCGTCATTGCTGGCGGAGATCCCCCATTCCGTACCTGCAGTGACCGTTAACCGTCTGTGTGGTTCATCAATGCAGGCGCTGCACGATGCCGCCCGGATGATCATGACCGGCGATGCGCAGGTCTGTCTGGTTGGCGGCGTGGAGCATATGGGTCATGTTCCGATGAGCCACGGTGTGGATTTCCATCCGGGTATGAGCCGCAATGTGGCAAAAGCCGCAGGGATGATGGGGCTTACCGCAGAGATGCTTTCCCGGATGCACGGCATCAGCCGCGAAATGCAGGATGCGTTTGGCGCGCGTTCTCATGCCCGCGCCTGGGCCGCCACACAGTCCGGGGCATTTAAAAATGAAATCATCCCCACCGGCGGCCACGATGCCGATGGCGTGTTAAAGCAATTTAATTATGACGAAGTTATTCGCCCGGAAACCACCGTTGAGGCGCTCTCGGCCTTAAGACCGGCGTTCGATCCGGTGAGCGGCACGGTCACTGCGGGGACCTCTTCCGCCCTTTCCGACGGCGCATCGGCAATGCTGGTCATGAGTGAAAGCCGTGCCCGCGAGTTAGGCCTGAAACCACGGGCGCGCGTACGCTCGATGGCTGTCGTCGGGTGCGATCCATCCATTATGGGTTATGGCCCGGTTCCGGCATCAAAGCTGGCGCTGAAAAAAGCAGGCCTGACTACCAGCGACATTGACCTGTTTGAAATGAACGAGGCCTTTGCCGCACAGATCCTACCGTGCATAAAAGATCTGGGGTTGATGGAGCAGATTGACGAGAAGATCAACCTCAACGGCGGTGCGATCGCGCTCGGCCATCCGCTGGGTTGTTCCGGTACGCGTATCAGCACTACCCTGCTCAACCTGATGGAGCGCAAAGATGCCCAGTTTGGTCTGGCGACCATGTGTATCGGGCTGGGTCAGGGCATCGCAACGGTGTTCGAGCGGGTATAACACGATGCCGGGGCTTCGCGTGCCCGGCTTACAAAAATTGATCTCAAAGACATTGGCGCCAGAACAAGACGGCAAGCGAATACATCCCGATGCGCTTACAGAAGTAAGTGATTCGGACGAATGAGTGCAGCCAGCGCAGTTATGGTGTCAATGGCAAAGACAGATTTAGTTGCCGTTTTCCCGCCTGTCAGGGGCGGGCTTTTTATTTCTTATCCTTCTCTCCATCCCTTACACTCCTTATGGGAGCGACACCACATCGACAAGGGAATGAAATGAAGAACGCTACTCTGGCTTTATCCTGTCTGTTTATTCTGTTACCCGCATTCGCGCTGGCAAATGAAGAGACCCGCCAGGAACAGGTCATGGCACAACGCTGCCTGACATTTGGGCTCAATAAGCTCAGAGCCGACAATCCGGGATTACATGCGAAACTGCAAACCGCCAGGCCGAACGCCAGCACCGCGGTTATTGAGCGCTTCGATGAAAATATCGGTAGCCAGCATATTGCGACCAGGGTGACGGCAAGCCTCGAAACGAAGCAAAGCGCGACAGGCGAGATGATGTGTCTGCTAGAAAACGATGAGCCGCTGTTTGTTTACTTCTACAACCTGGATGAGTGATTGCTGAAAACCACCACCTTCACGAAGGGGTGGTTTTCGGGAAGGCTTAAATAAATGCGAATGCGTCGCCAAACAGGCGGTCTTCACGTGCACCACGCTCATTGCAGAACAGGTCACGGGCGATTTTTGCCATCTCAAAACGTCCGGCGATATAGATATCATGCTCCGCCAGCGTACCGAAATCCTGCAATACGGCGGTCAAAACGGTTCCGCTGCGGCCACGCCAGTTCTCTTCCGGCTGCTCAACCACCGGCACCACGCGCAGGTTCGGATGATCAACGGACAATGCTTCCAGCTCGGACAGATCGTACAGGTGCTTCTCTTCGCGCCCACCCCAGTAAATGGTGATATCACGGTTCGGGTTTTGCTCAAGCGCCGTCAACAGAATGGAACGCGCGTAGGAGAACCCGGTTCCCCCGGCAATCAACACCAGCGGACGCTCTTCATCGTCACGCAGCCAGGCGTCACCGTGCGGAAGATCCACCACAATTTCCCGGTCTTTCAGGATACGGTCCATCACCGCCATGGCGTAGAGATTTAATTCTGATGCGCCAATATGCAGCTCGATAAAGTCGTGCTGGCTCGGCGTGGAAGCCAGAGAGAAGGGGCGTTTGTCTCGTTCATCCATCACTACCATTAAGTACTGGCCAGCGCGAAAAGAAAAAGCCGCTTCCGGCACTAAACGGACGCGATATACGGTATCGGTGATGGCGTCTACCGAGGTCACTTTACAGCTTAAGGTTGTCATGCGCTCCCTCTGTCGGGTTCATACTCGTTGTCGTAATGTCTGGCGAAAAACGGCGGCGCGTCAGGCACCTTTACCGTCACTAAAAATGGCCAGTTCATCCCAGATGGCGTCGATACGCGCCGTCACGTCAGGATCTTTCCTGATGGGGCGACCCCACTCTCGTTCGGTTTCGCCAGGCCATTTATTGGTGGCATCCAGGCCCATTTTTGAGCCAAGACCGGAAACCGGCGAGGCAAAGTCCAGGTAATCAATTGGCGTGTTCTCCACCAGTACTGTGTCCCGCGCAGGGTCCATACGGGTGGTGATCGCCCAAATCACATCGTTCCAGTCACGCGCATTGACATCATCGTCACACACAATCACGAACTTGGTGTACATAAACTGGCGCAAGAACGACCAGACGCCCATCATGACGCGTTTTGCATGACCTGCGTACTGTTTCTTCATGGTGACGACGGCAAGGCGATAAGAACAGCCCTCCGGCGGCAGATAAAAATCAACGATTTCCGGGAACTGCTTTTGCAAAATCGGGACGAACACTTCATTGAGCGCCACACCGAGCACAGCAGGTTCATCCGGCGGACGGCCAGTGTAGGTCGAATGGTAAATCGCATCTTCACGCTGCGTAATGTGCGTGACGGTAAAGACCGGGAAGTTATCGACCTCGTTATAGTAGCCGGTATGGTCACCATACGGCCCCTCGGGGGCCATCTCTCCAGGCTCAATATAGCCTTCCAGCACCATTTCCGCACTGGCCGGAACTTCTAAATCATTGGAGAGGCATTTGACGACTTCGGTTTTGGTGCCGCGCAGTAACCCGGCAAAGGCATATTCCGACAGGGTGTCCGGAACGGGCGTGACCGCCCCCAGAATCGTCGCCGGGTCCGCACCGAGAGCTACAGAGACCGGGAAACGTTCGCCCGGATGCGCCGCACACCACTCCTGAAAATCGAGTGCGCCGCCGCGATGCGACAACCAACGCATGATTAGCTTATTTTTACCAATCAGTTGCTGGCGATAAATGCCTAAATTCTGGCGCTCTTTTTGTGGTCCGCGCGTTACCGTCAATCCCCATGTAATCAGCGGCGCGACATCATCGGGCCAGCACTGCATGATAGGGATTTTGGTGAGATCGACATCGTCACCCTGCGCCACTTTTTGCTGGCAAGGCGCACCGCGCAGCCGTTTGGTCGGCATGTTCAGCACTTGTTTAAACTGGGGGAGCTTATCGAAGAGGTCGCGAAAGCCTTTTGGCGGCTCCGGCTCTTTCAGAAAGGCCAGTAATTTCCCCACTTCTCGCAGGGCGCTCACCTCTTCCTGCCCCATACCTAATGCAACCCGACGTGGCGTACCGAACAAATTGCATAGCACCGGCATCGTGTACCCTTTCGGGTTTTCGAACAGTAACGCCGGTCCTCCCGCGCGCAGGGTGCGGTCAGCAATTTCCGTCATCTCCAGATGGGGATCAACCGGTAATGTAATGCGTTTTAATTCACCCTGCTGTTCAAGCAGCGTCAGAAAATCACGTAGGTCATGGTATTTCATGGGGTTTATAATGGCCTCTTGCTAAGCGCTCTATTATACGGTGTTCATCTTCACGTTGCTGTAATTTTGTTAAATCAAGGTGAAAGAGGACGGTAAGTATTGTCGCCAGTTATAATCAACTTCGCCATCGCCTTAGGCTTTTGGTATGCTTGCTCACCGAACTTTCGGAAAAGAACATTATGCAATCCTGGTATTTACTTTACTGCAAACGAGGCCAGCTCCAGCGCGCCCAGGAACATCTTCAACGCCAGGCGGTCAACTGCCTGACGCCAATGATCTCACTGGAAAAAATGGTCCGTGGTAAACGTACCACGGTGAGCGAACCGCTCTTCCCAAATTATCTGTTTGTCGAGTTCGATCCCGAGGTGATTCACACCACCACGATTAATGCGACCCGCGGCGTTAGCCACTTTGTCCGTTTTGGCGCGAGCCCGGCACAGGTTCCTTCGACGGTTATCCATCAGCTTTCCCTGTATAAACCCGAGGGCGTTACCGACCCTGAAACGCCGTACCCCGGCGATAGTGTGATCATTACCGAAGGGGCGCTGGAAGGGTTACAGGCTATCTTTAAAGAGCCGGACGGCGAAGCCCGTTCCATGCTGCTGCTTAACCTGCTGAATAAACAGGTGCTACAGAGCATCAAAAACACCGACTTCCGTAAAGTCTGATCCTGCGTTAAAGCCTGATGCCAAATAGCGTCTGCACGTTTTGATTCGTCACGTCGCTAAGCCATTGGGCATCTTCACCGCGCAACTGAGCGACACAGGCCAGAATATGCCCCAGATGCGCAGGTTCGTTGCGTCTTGATGCCGGTTTCGGCGACAAATCACGCGGCAGCAAATACGGCGCATCGGTTTCTACAAACAGACGGTCTGCTGGGATATGCGGCAACACATCGCGCAGTTCCAGTCCACGCCGTTCATCACACACCCAGCCGGTAATACCCAGATAGATACCCCGTTCCAGACATGCCTGCGCTTCGTCTAATGTGCCGGTGAAACAGTGCAGCACCGCACCGGGCAAGCGGGGAAGCCAGGGATCCAGGAGCGCCAGAAAACGGTCATGGGCATCGCGACAGTGTAAAAAAACGGGCATACCACGTTCTGCCGCCAGCGCCAGTTGCGCGGAAAAAGCCCGCTCCTGCTCTTCGGGGGTCGAGAAATTACGGTTGAAATCGAGCCCACACTCGCCAATTGCCACCACTTCTGGCTGGGCGGCAAGCTGGCGGAGGGCATCTGCCGTGTCCTGCGTCCAGCTACTGCTATCGTGCGGGTGTACGCCGGCGGTGGACCAGCAGCGTGGGTAGTGTTTTGCCAGTTGTTGCGCCTGCTGACTTTCATGCAGATTGGTGCCGGTTAGCAGCATGCCGCTGACACCCGCCGCCTGCGCGCACGCCACCACATCATCACGATCTTTGGCGAACTGGGAACTGGTGAGATTCACACCGATATCAAACATACAGCGCTCCAGACAACAACCGCCCTGACGGGCGGCTGGATTTACTCTTCTGTCGTGGTTTCTTCTTCGCCTTCGTCAACCTGACGGCGTTTGCCGGTGTAGAAGCGCGCGAAAAAGACGCCCACCTCAAACAGGCAGTACATGGGGATGGCCAGCAACGTCTGGGAGAAAACATCCGGCGGCGTCAGCAACATGCCCACCACAAATGCCCCTACCAGTACATAGGGTCGCTTCTGGCGCAACGATTGCGGCGTTGTTATACCCATCCAGCACAGCAGCACGATGGCGACAGGCACTTCAAACGCGACGCCAAAGGCCATAAACAGCCCCATGACGAAATTCAAATAGCTGGCAATATCGGTCGAGACAAGCACGCCTTCCGGTGCCGTATGCGTCAGGAAGCCAAACGCCAGCGGGAACACCACAAAGTAGGCGAATGCCATACCGATATAGAACAGCAGCGAACTGGAAACCAGCAGCGGGATAATCAGACGGCGCTCATGTTTGTAGAGCGCCGGGGCCACAAACGCCCACACCTGATAAAGAATGACCGGTGCCGAGAGAATCAGCGACACCATGAAGGTCAATTTGATCGGCGTGAAAAAAGGCGACGCCACATCGGTTGCGATCATCGTCGCGCCCAGCGGCATCTGTTTAATCAAGGGCGCTGAAACTATCTGATAGATGTCATTGGCAAAATAAACCAGCGCCAGAAAGATCACGATAACGGCAATAATGCAGTTTAACAGGCGCTTACGTAGCTCAATCAAATGCGTGATGAGCGGTTGAGTATCATCGACAGCCATGTTCAGGATTTATCACTTGAAGAAGGGGTCGCCTCAGAAGCCGTTTTCGCTTCTGCGGCCTGAGTTACGGTTTTTTTCGCCTCCGGCGCATCCTGAATGTCAGGAGCCTGCTCCGGTGCGCTGGCCTGCGCTTCTGCCGTTGCCGGAGTGACGCCTTCGTGCTGCGCTTCGTTACCTTTCACCACCGGGTTATGGATAGTGTGCGCTTCATCGCTGGCCTTTTCCGGATCGTTGGCGGTATAGGAACGTTTCATCGACTCGGCTGCCTGGCGCAACTCATCCATTGATGCCTTTAATTCCGGCGTCAGGTTGTCCAGGCTGGCTTTCTCAACTTTCTTGAGGCTGTCCTGAAACTCCTGCAGCTTAAGCTCCTGAGTCAGTTCATTTTGCACCGTTGTCGCCAGCGAGCGCAGCGCGCGGATCCAGCCCACAATCGTACGCACCGCAACGGGTAAACGCTGCGGCCCCAGTACAACAAGGCCGATGACGAAGACTAATAGCAGTTCGCTAAAACCAATATCAAACACGAATTACACCTGTTCTTTGTCGTGACGCTTTTCGTCTTTCTTCACGTCCTCTTGCTTATCAGCAAGAGATTTAGCAGTGAAATCCGCATCCTCTGCAGATTTGTCTTTGTCTTGCTTGTCATCATCGCTCATGGCCTTTTTAAAGCCTTTGATCGATGCACCCAAATCGGAACCGATAGAACCGAGTTTTTTCGTTCCAAACAGCAGCACGACGATAACCGCAACAATCAACAACTGCCAAATACTGATACCACCCATACATAGTCCTCTGTAGGAGATGATGAAAACAAGCCACAGTATACGTTACCGTGCCTCCCAGGGGCGATGTTAAAATCAGCGAGTTTTGCGCCAACCGACAATCCAGGTTAATAAACCGATAGCCATTAACCATCCGGGGGCGAAACCCCATTCCGGGCGATTAATCAGCAACAGGGTTCCACTCAACATCAGCGTCGCGCCGATGCCAAACAGATAACGGGATTGCCCCTGACGCACATGGTTGGTCTGCAACTCGCTGGCGATCCTATCAACGCTATGCTGCAATTGCTTACCCTGCCGCAAGCTGTTGTACACCAGTTCAGGAAGCTCTGGCATTTTCTCGATCCAGAAGGGCCCTTTCTCTTTCACCGCTTTCAACAGCGCCGGGATACCCACCTGATCTTTAATCCACGACTCCAGGAATGGCTTCGCCGTTTTCCATAGATCCAGTTGTGGATAAAGCTGGCGACCCACGCCCTCAATATAAAGCAGGGTTTTCTGCAGCAGCACCAGTTGCGGCTGAACTTCCATATTGAAACGGCGTGCGGTGTTAAACAGGTTCAGCAGCACATGGCCAAACGATATTTCCGCCAGCGGCTTTTCAAAAATCGGTTCGCACACGGTACGAATGGCAAATTCGAAATCTTCAACGTTCGTATCCGGCGGCACCCAGCCGGAATCGACATGCAACTCAGCCACCTTGCGGTAATCGCGGTTGAAGAAGGCGATAAAGTTTTCTGCAAGATAACGCTTATCTTCTTTGTTCAACGAGCCGACGATACCGCAGTCGATACCGATATACTGGGGGTTTTCCGGATGTTCAAAGCTGACGAAAATATTGCCAGGATGCATATCTGCATGGAAGAAACTGTCGCGGAAAACCTGGGTGAAGAACACCTGAACACCGCGCTCAGCCAACAATTTCATGTTGGTTCCGTTTTTCTCCAGTGTCGCCACATCGGAGACCGGAATGCCGTAGATGCGCTCCATCACCATCATGTTCTGGCTACAGTAGTCCGGATACACTTCGGGAATATAGAGCATCGAGCTGTTTTCGAAGTTACGTCGCAGCTGGATAGCGTTCGCCGACTCACGGAGTAAATCGAGTTCGTCGATCAACGTTTTTTCGTACTCGCGCACCACTTCTTGCGGACGCAGACGACGCCCGTCCGGCAGCAAACGCGGTACCCAGCCAGCCAGACGGTAAATGAGTTTTAAGTCCGCTTTGATGATCGGCAGAATGTCCGGGCGGATAACTTTAATGACCACCTCTTTGCCGTTCTCTTTCAACCGCGCGGTATGCACCTGGGCAATGGAAGCGGAAGCCAGCGGCTCAATCTCGAAATCATCAAACCACGCTTCAACGGGCAGACCGCCCATCGCTTTTTCAATCTGCTGTTTGGCCAGTACGCCATCGAAAGGGGCCACTCTGTCCTGCAACATGGCCAGTTGATCGGCGATATGCGGCGGAAAGAGATCGCGTCGGGTAGAGAGCATTTGCCCGAATTTAATCCATACCGGACCTAACTCCTGTAACGCCAGGCGTAAGCGTACCCCAAGTGCTTTCTCTTTATGCCGATTGGGCATCCAGAATAGCGTGCGTCGCCAGAGTCGCAGCGGCAACGTTATACGCATGACGGGGATAAGCTCATCAAGGCCGTAACTCAAAAAGGTCTGGATGATGAAATAGAGGCGCCGAATTTCTCCTGGCGTCATTTGCCCTCCAGTTTATCCAGGCGTTTGCTGAATGCGTCCACTGCGCGTTCTACTGCGGCGGTTTCTTCCGCAAACCAGGCCACTTCCAGTGCCCCAGGCGCCAGACGCCACTCTTCGGTAAGCACTTCTGCCACATAGTTCTGCTGGCGCTCAAAGCCGTGGCGCACCAGAAACGCACCGTTACGCAGTGCTTTGCCAATCCCCTCAGCAGCCACATCGCCGGTATAAGGGGCCAGCAGTTCCGCGACATCGAATTCGGCCAGATCCATCAGCGCAACAAGATTTTGCACCACCTGAATATCGCCCTGAACTTCCAGTTCGCCCGAGCGAATTAGCGCAGTCAACTGCTGTCTGTCACGCAGCTTAGGCAAAACGCGAAGCTGGGTAATCACCGTACAATCAGCCTCGCCTTCCCACTCGCCCAGCACATCGACCTGGCGTTCACTAAAGGCCAGCACCAGTGGCGAAGCAAACTCTTTTAGCGCAATGCGCAACACTTTTCCCTGCAACCGCTGCCGGGCAGGTTTAAGCGCCCGCTCGCGATAGAAAAAGGTATTCAGCACACGCTCAACACCCGCAGTCACCAGTGGCTTAAAAGGCATGTGAACTCCTGTCAGAACTTGTAGCCACGATGCAGCGCAACAATGCCTGCGGTCATGTTGTAGTAATCGACGTTTTCAAATCCTGCGCTCTGCATCATCGCTTTCAGGGTTTCCTGATCCGGATGCATACGGATGGATTCCGCCAGATAGCGGTAGCTTTCCGCATCGCTGGCTACCAGTTGCCCAATGCGCGGCAGCACGTGGAAAGAGTAGGCGTCATACACCTTGCTCAGCGGTTCAATAATCGGTTTGGAAAATTCCAGCACCAGCAGGCGTCCACCGGGTTTAAGCACGCGGTACATAGAACGCAGGGCGCGCTCTTTTTCGGTGACATTACGCAGACCAAAAGAGATGGTGATGCAGTCAAACGTGTTATCCGGGAACGGCAGCGCTTCGGCATTCGCCTGGACATATTCAACGTTGCCGATAATGCCGATATTGCGCAGTTTTTCGCGGCCCATTTTGAGCATGGACTCGTTAATGTCTGCCAACACTACCTGACCTGTTTCGCCGACCAGACGAGAGAATTTAGCCGTCAGGTCGCCGGTTCCCCCGGCCAAATCGAGAACTTTTTGCCCGCGACGCACGCCGCTACAGTCGATCGTAAAACGTTTCCACAAACGGTGGATGCCCATCGACATTAAGTCGTTCATGACATCGTATTTTGCGGCAACCGAGTGGAACACGTGTGCCACCATCTCGGCTTTCTGATCTTTGGCGACGGTCTGAAAACCAAAGTGCGTCGTCTCTTTTGAATCTTCCGCCATCTTAGTGCCTGCTATTGAAGAAAATGTTCGTGAAGTGTAACAGATTGGGCGAGATTGCCCTACGTTTCAACCCTCCGCTGAACAGTTCATTAAGCGTGTGTTCTATAAGCAGCGGATACGAATCGGTTGTTTTTATTGTGAACCGCAAGCGTGGCAGGTGGGCAAAATACGGATTAATCCCGCCCTGGGAAACGGCAGATAAGCAAAAGGCCGGACATGCCGGCCTTCATACGGAAGGAAATAATTACAGCAGACGGCGCGCGGCTTCTACCACGATTTTCACCGCATGGCTTTCCGTTTGCTTCATGGTCTCAGCGTTTGGAATTTCCTGCTGGGTACGGTTGACGATAACACCCGCCACCATCCCGGCACGCAGCCCCTGGCTTGAGCACATGGTCAGCAAGGTTGCGGATTCCATTTCGTAGTTCATTACGCCCATGGACTGCCACTCTTCCATAGAACCTTTGAAACGGCTCACCACGCGACCGGAGAAGGTGTCATAACGCTCCTGGCCTGGGTAGAAGGTGTCGGAAGAGGCGGTCACACCGATATGGGTGGTTGCCCCCACTTCTTTCGCCGCAGCCACCAGCGCGGTGGTGCACTCGAAGTCAGCCACAGCCGGATATTCCATCGGCGCAAAATGCAGGCTTGCACCGTCCAGACGGACGGACGCGGTGGTGACCAGTACATCACCAACATTAATATTGGGCTGAATAGCGCCTGTCGTACCGACGCGCAGGAAAGTGCGGATACCCAGTTGGGCCAGCTCTTCTACAGCGATAGAGGTTGACGGGCCGCCGATACCGGTGGAGCAGACGATGACAGCTTTGCCATCCAGTTCAGCACGCCAGGAGGTGAACTCGCGGTGAGATGCCAGCTTAACCGGCTTATCCATCAGCGCGGCGATCTTTTCCACACGCTCAGGATCGCCAGGGACGATGGCAAGCGTAGCCCCTTGTAAATCGTTCTTGGTGAGGCCGAGATGAAAAACATCAGACTTGGACATAAAAACTCCTCTGTGATCAGGGTTAGTCAGAAGAAGCAAAACGGTACTTTACAGAAGGTATGCACGCAATTTCGTGACTGAGATCTCCATGATGTAATTTGTTTGCATAACATTTCCATAAAATAGTGATATCAATCACATTAACACATTCGGCCGTCTCGCCCTGCTCCAAAGATAGCCTTTTTCGCGCAGGATGATTTGCGCTCTGTCGGACTATAGTTAGTGGAGCGCTAAATAAAGGGTATGGAGAACGCCATGACAACCAAAACATTACCGGGCTTCGCACCGGCGGCATCACCTCACGCTTCAACCACACTGCACACCCCGGAAGACGCCATCATCGCTGGCGAAACCACGATCCCAAGCCAGGGCGATAGCATGCCTGCGTACCATGCGCGGCCTAAAAATGCCTCCGATCCCCTGCCCGTGGTGCTGGTGATTCAAGAAATCTTCGGCGTACATGAGCATATTCGCGACCTGTGCCGCCGCCTTGCGCTCGAAGGGTATCTGGCTGTCGCCCCTGAACTCTATTTTCGTCAGGGTGACCCGAATGATTTCGCGGATATTCAGACCCTTTTTGATGGGCTGGTCATGAAGGTGCCCGATGCGCAGGTGCTGGCCGACCTCGATCATGTCGCCAACTGGGCGGCACGTAATGGCGGTGATGCTCATCGGCTGCTGGCGACCGGTTTTTGCTGGGGAGGAAGGATTACCTGGCTGTACGCGGCCCATAACCCGCAATTGAAAGCAGCGGTCGCCTGGTATGGGAAACTGGTGGGACAAAAATCACTGAATTCACCGAAGCATCCGGTGGATATCGCCACCGACCTCAATGCGCCGGTCCTCGGTCTGTATGGCGCGCAGGACACGGGGATCCCGCTGGAGACGGTCGAGACCATGCGTCAGGCGTTACGCGCCGCCAACGCGCACGCCGAGATCGTGGTTTATCCTGACGCCGGGCACGCATTTAACGCCGATTATCGTCCCAGCTATCATGAAGAATCAGCCAAAGATGGCTGGCGCCGGATGCTGGACTGGTTCGCCCAGTACGGTGGCGTATCACGCTAATACTGCCTATGCAGAGCGACGCAGGACGGTATGATCTGTGTCGCTCGCAACACGTGCCTGGCGCTCGTGCCGCTTAATCACGCTCCGCCAGTGGAACTATCTGCCACTCTTGTGGCGTTTCGCCAGGCGAGATCCACATCGGCACCGCGTTCCCCACGCGATCGCCATAAGGCGTGCCGAAGGCGTGGTAGCGGATCACTCGGTAAACGCCAGAATGCGCCACAATTAACGGCGTATCGTATTGTTCCAGCAGGCTGTTAAGCGCATCCGTGACGCGGGTGCAAAACGTCTCCCAACTTTCACCGCCAGGCGGCGTGCTTTCATACGGCGTTAACTCTGCCAGCGGACGGTTTTCCAGCTCGCCCCAGTCGCGCTCACATAAATCCGGCATAACCACATGGGCCGCACCAGGCAGCGCCAGTTCGAGGGTGCGTTGGGCCCGCTTGAGCGAACTTACCGCCACACCATTCCAGTCATAACGGCCCAGAATGGGTGCAGCGGAACGTGCCTGCTGCTCCCCTTCGTCGGTCAGCGGCACATCCGTACTCCCGCCAATCACTTTATCGCGGTTAAGCGGCGTCTCGCCGTGACGAACAAAAACAAAGGGTTTGCATATCAGTGGCATAGATCCACCCCCAACATATTCTGTGTAACGATGTGGCATTCAGGTGCGAGCTGCCAGTCCTGGATGTCCTCTACATGAGTAAACATCGGCACCAGCTTGCTGCACTTTAGCATCGACACCAACAACATTAAGGTATTGAGAGTTGGATGCACATTCCAGCGGCAAAAATCCACTTCCCCGGTCAGCCACTGTTGATGGTTAAGGCGATTCATATGACCCGTAAACAGGGTACGATGGTGGAAATCTTTGCGTCGACGCAGTTCGCCCGCCACCCCACTTTGCCCATCAGGATCTGCGGCCAGAATCAGCGATGACTGGGCGGAAAACGCCGGAAGGGTGTGCAAAAGCTGCTGTAAATCTGCCTCCACATCCTCGCGCAAACTGCCGTCATTATGCGCGGCCATTTGCCTGAGCACCTCCTGACAGGGCGCATCAAGCGCGATGTCGGTACGCCCCTCACGCGCCAGTAGCAGCGCCAGTTCCACCGCCCTGCCCGACGGCGGCACCGGACACAGCACCGGATGCGTCAGACGAGCGCGCAATTTATCCCACTGCTGGCGTTGTGAAACGTTATAGAGCCCGTACGACGCATCCACCAGCGCAATCTGCGCAGGCGGCGGTGCATCAAAGCGAAACAGCGCCGATTCCATGCTGATATCGCCGCTGTAAAACAGGCCGCCGGCCACATTAAGATGAAACCACACCCCGCCCCAGGCGTGTCCGCAACTGCCCGTCGTCACCGTAATGTCACCCAACTGGAATTGTCCGCGTACCGCAATGGGGTGAACGTTGTGCCCTGCGGGTAATGATTGTGCGGTGGTCTGCGTACAATAGACCGGGATGTGCGGCGCAAGACGATGCAAACCGCCAATATGATCGACATGATCATGACTAAGCAGGATCGCATCGATCTTTTCCGGCACTGGCCAGAGTTCTGTATGCGGATCCAGCGCACCGCCTGCATCCAGCAAAATACGTTGCCGGGGCGTGGAAACCAGAATCGCTGCGGGAGCTTTATGTCCCGCTCCACTGATAATCTCAATTTGTACCGTCACGCCGCCTCCAGGCACCATCCTTGTAACAGGCGCACACCTGCGCTCTGCTGTTCACGCAACGGCAAATGGTGGAAGGCGCTTAACCGCTGCCCATCCGGCAGACGCAGTTCCAGCAGGTAGCGTTCTCCCTGGAAAATGCAGCTTTCCACCGTGGCCTGCAACCCGCTATCACTCACCATGACATGCTCCGGGCGAACCAACACCTGCTGGCGCGGTTGTGTATTGTCGGGGGCAAGACCGTCATGCAATTGCGCGCTATCCAGTTGTGCTTGCGGATACTGGATTGCCAGCGACAGAATGCTGCCTTTACCGATAAACCCCGCCACCCAGGCATTTTGTGGATGCTGATATAGCGTCTGCGGCGCCCCCCACTGCATTAATTCTCCCTGATGCATCACCGCAATGTGGCTGGCCAGCGCCATCGCCTCGGCCTGATCGTGGGTAACATAGACAAAAGTCGCCCCGGTACGGCGGTGAAACTCGCGAAACGTCTGCTCCATGGTGGCGCGCAGATGACGGTCGAGGTTCGCCAGCGGTTCATCGAGCAACACCACTTCCGGCTCCGACACCAGGCAACGGGCCAGCGCTACGCGTTGGCGTTGACCGCCGCTAAGCTCCTGCGGCGAGCGCCCGGCATAAGCGCCCAGCTCCACCACATCGAGCGCTTCCATCACCCGCTTCTGGCGCGCAGCGCCATTCACTTTGCGCAATTTCAGCGGATAACCCACGTTTTCCGCCACTGTCATATGCGGCCAGAGTGCATAAGACTGAAATACCATCCCCATATCGCGGGTTTCTGGCGGCATATGCACCCGCGAGTCCGCCAGCAGGCGATCCCCCAGCAACAAGCGCCCGGAAGAGAGGTGCTCAAGCCCGGCAAGAATACGCAGCGTGGTGGTTTTGCCACAGCCGCTCGGCCCCAGCAGTGCGGTGAAGGCCCCTTCGGGAATGGTCAGACTCAGATCCCGCACCACGGCCTGCTCTCCAAACACCTTGTTCAGCCGTTCCAGTATTAGCTCTGCCACGGGATAACTCCTTTGGGTAAATACTTGCCGAGACTGCTCAGCAATAACATGACGCAGGCCACCAGCCCCACGACTAACACGGAGATCGCCGAGGCCAGCACCTTGTTGCCGCTTTCGTCGAGATTAAAAATCACCACCCCGAGCGTCTCTTTACCGGCACTCCACAACAGCGCGGAAACGGTCAGCTCGTTGACGGCGGTCAGAAAGACCAGCAGCGCCCCGGCAAATGCGGCAGGGGCCAGCAGCGGCAACACAATATGGCGCAGACGCTGCGAGAAATTCGCCCCGGCCAGGCTGGCCGCCTCTTCCATCGCCGGGTCAAGCTGCAACATGCTGTTATGCACCGGCTTTAGGCAGACCGTCAGAAAACGGGCAAGATAAGCGAGGAAAATGATGGTCAGCGTCCCACTCAGGCTGATACCCACCAGCGGCAGCGGACGGGCAAACAGCAAAATAAAGGCAATCGCCAGCACCACGCCCGGCAGGGTGTAGGGAATATCGATAACGCTATATAACCACCGTAGCGGACGGCTGGGATAGCGCACCAGTAACCACGCCAGTGGCAGACACAGCAACATCAGAACCAGCGAGGCGCTCACGGAGAGCGAGATACTGTTAGTGAGTGCTCGCCAGGTAGCGCTCTGGTTATCAAACATCGCTCGCCAGGCGGCAAAGGTCAGGGTATCGGCATTCAGCGGCACGCCCAGCGTGGGTACCAGCGACGTTGCAATCAGCGCCAGCAGAGGCGCCAGCAGGATGGCGCACAACACCATTCCCAGCAGCACTTCGGTCACCAGTCGCCATTTACCTAACTGAAAACTGAGCGCCCGCCCAGCCATCCCGATAAGCGGCAGCGCGTGACGACGCTGCATATATCCCTGCAAGGTCACGATACCAATGGCGAGCACGCCCATCAGCACAGACAGCGCCGCGACGTCGTTTAACATCGACGGACCAAAGCTGGAGAGCGTCTGGTAAATCTGAATCGGCAGCACGAAATAGGAAATGGGTATCCCGAGCATGGCGGGAATGCCGAAGTTACCCAGCGCGGAGACAAATGCAATCGCCGCACCGGCCCACAGCGCGGTGCGACACAGCGGCAATACGATATCGATAAACACCCGCCACAACGATGCGCCATTCAGCCGCGCGGCTTCAATTTGCTCTTTTGGCAGACACTGTAGCTGCGTGCGCAAAGCCAGAAAGACCAGCGGCGCATGCTGGATCCCCAGCAATAGCGCGATGCCTTCCGGCGAGTAAAGGGGATTGGTACTGCCAAACCCCGGCGCGAGCCCAATACTGTTGAGCAAAATGCTGCTGGGGCCAAACAATTGTAACCAACTCAGGGCGGTGACCTGCGGGGGGATCATCATTGGCAGCATGAACAGGAAGACCCAAATCTGCTTGCCACGAATATTGGTCAGGGCCAGGCAAAAGGCGAAAAAACTGCCCAACAGCAGCGACAGCACCGTGCCTAACCCGCTGGTATACAGGCTATTGTAGAGCGCAACCCAGGTGGATTCATTGCTCAACACGCGCCACAGGCTACTGTTGCTACCTTGCTGCCAGTCAAAGAGGGCGGAAATAAGCAGTCGCAGGCTGGGCAGCAGGCTCAGCAAGGCGATCAGCGCGAGTAAAAGCCACAGCAGCCCTTTCGGCGGGCTGCTGGCGGTAGATTGATGCAGTGTCATGTCCGTCATGACTTAGCGGTTTCCGAACAGATCGGCAAAACGCTTTTTGTTTGCTTCGGTATCAGCCAGCGCTTTTGCCGGGTCGTATGGCATCAGTTTAATGGTGTCACGCGCGGGGAAACCCTGAGGTACTGGCAAGCTGGCGTCCGCCGTCAGGTAGCCCTGTTTGAGAACCAGCTTCTGCCCGTCTGCGGAGAGAACAAAATCGATGAAGGCTTTCGCGTCCTCAGGGTTTTTCGCCCCTTTCATCATGGCGACCGGTTCGGTCACGATGCTGACGCCCTCTTTCGGGAAAACGAACTCAATCGGCGCGCCTTTGGCTTTTTCACGGATCGCCATGTAATCCACCAGTACGCCGTAGGCTTTGCTGCCAGAGGTGATGGCGCTCATCACGCCGCCATTACCACTCTGCGGCATCGCGCCGTTCTCTTTCAGTTTCTCGTAATACTGCCAGCCGAGCTGCGGGTCATTCATTAACGTCGCCATATGAATCTGCGCGGCGCCGGAATAGAGCGGGCTTGGCAAGGTGGTCATATTTTTCAGTTCAGGCTTGAGCAGATCCTGCCAGGATTCCGGCTTCACCGGGGCTTTGCTGTGGTACGCAATGCCGGTAGTGATAAGTTTCGTGCCGTAGTAGTAGCCGTCTTTATCATAGAGTTGAGCATCGTAGCGGCTGGCCTGCGGTGATTTGTAGGCCGCCAGCAGATTTTGCTGTTTCAGGGACTCCATCGACACGCTGTCGGCGATGAGTAAGACATCCGGGCTGGCGCCACTGGCTGAAATTTCAGCCTGCAGGCGGGCAATCAGCTTGGCGGTTCCATCGCGAATCCATTTTACTTCGACATCCGGGTGCGCCTGCTCAAACGCGCTCACCGTCATTTGCGCATCTTCGGTTGGCTGGCTGGTGTAGAGCGTCAGAGTGGATTTCGCGAAAGCGGTACCACTCATGAAAGCCAGCAATGCCGCTGCCAGCGCAATTTTCTTACTCATGTTTTCGTCCCCCTGGTTTTCGTTGTGACGATTAAAACAGGGGAATCTGACAGAAATATGACCCGTTTTTTTCGTAGTAATAATTTCATATTCGCGGGCTAGCATGAGCGCAAATCCCCTCTGCCGGACGCAAATATGACTCCAGAAGCACGTCGCAGCGCGATTGTCGCCATCGTGACAGAGCACGGTGAGAGTAGCATTGAACAACTGGCGCACTACTTCGGCGTCTCGCTGCAAACAGTACGCAGCGATTTGCGCGAACTCACCGCGCAAGGGCTGTTATTGCGCCGTCATGGCATGGTCGCCCCTTTCGCGCGCGAAAATATTGGTTATCAACAGCGCGAGATCGTCAACGTTAACGGTAAGCGCTGGATTGGCGAACGGGTCGCACAGTTGCTCAGCGAGGCGCAAAGCTGCTTTCTCGGCACTGGCACCACCGTGGAAATGGTAGCACGCGCCCTGCCGGACGATATCCGTCTGGCGGTGTGTACCAATAATCTGCACGCCGCCACGCCGCTAAGTCTGCTTCCTGGCTGCGAACTGACCGTCGCGGGTGGTCGCGTGCGTAAGCGCGATCTGGATGTGATTGGCAGTGACGCCCTGACCTTCTTTCGCCGTTATCGTGTCGATATCGGGGTGGTGTCCGTTGGCGGAATTGGCGAAGAGGGCGAGCTATACGATTTCAACGATGAAGAGGTGGTGGCACGTCAGGCGCTGGTCGCCAGTGCGGAAGTCAATGTCCTGGTGGTCGACAGCACCAAGTTTGGCCGCCGGGCGATGTGCCGCAACGGTGATATCGGCGATTTCCATTATGTGGTGAGCGACAGAGCCCCCACCGGCCCCCAGCGCGACCTGCTGGCACAGCGCCGCACGCAGTGGCTATGTCGGGAAGAGGGATAGCGCACCGCCCTGACTGACGGTGCGCTGATCATTACGCCTGACGCAGGTTCTGCGCGGCTTTCACCATATTTGCCAGGGCGCTTCGGGTTTCCGGCCAGCCGCGGGTTTTCAGGCCGCAGTCCGGGTTCACCCACAGGCGCTCTGCCGGGATACGCTGGGCGGCTTTCGTCAGTAACGCTTCAATCCACTCCACGCTCGGTACGTTCGGCGAGTGGATGTCATACACGCCCGGTCCGATTTCGTTCGGGTATTCAAACTCCTCGAACGACTCCAGCAATTCCATATCCGAGCGCGAGGTCTCAATGGTGATCACGTCTGCGTCCAGGGCGGCAATAGAGTCCATGATGTCGTTAAACTCGCAATAACACATGTGGGTGTGGATCTGGGTGTCATCTCTCGCCACGGCCGCATTAATGCGAAAAGCTTCCACGCCCCACTCCAGATACGCATCCCAGTCGCGGCGGCGCAGCGGCAGACCTTCACGCAGGGCCGGCTCGTCAATCTGGATGATGCCGATACCGGCGGCTTCCAGATCTGCGACTTCATCACGCAGTGCCAGCGCAATTTGTTTGGCGATAGTTTCACGGCTCACATCTTCACGCGGGAAGGACCAGCACAGGATAGTCACCGGCCCCGTCAGCATCCCTTTTACCGGCTTACTGGTCAGGGACTGCGCATACTTCGCCCACTCTACGGTAATCGCTTCCGGGCGGCTGACATCGCCAATGACCACCGGCGGCTTCACGCAGCGGGAGCCGTAACTCTGCACCCAGCCGTTCTGGGTAAAGACAAAGCCGTCGAGATGCTCGCCAAAGTATTCCACCATGTCATTACGCTCGGCTTCACCGTGGACCAGCACGTCCAGCCCTAAACGCTCCTGCTCCACAATCGCCTGCCTGATGTGTTCAGCGATACCGGTACGGTAGTTGTTTGCGTCCAGATTGCCTTTTTTGAAGTCCAGTCGTAGACCACGGATCTCGGTGGTCTGCGGGAATGAACCGATGGTCGTCGTCGGCCATGCGGGCAGGTTAAAACGGGCGCGCTGTGCTTTAGCGCGGACTTCATAAGTACTGGTGCGCTGGCTGTCTTCTGCGGTGATGGCCGCCAGACGCTGGGAAACGGCGGTATTGTGCACACGGGTTGAGTGGCGGCGCCCCTGAATCGGGGCGCTCCAGGCCTCAATTGCAGCGGTATTACCGCTGTTCAGCGCATCGCGCAGCAGCGCCAGTTCTTCACATTTTTGCAGGGCGAAGGCAAACCAGCTCTTCACTTCCGCATCCAGACGCGTCTCCACGCTCAAATCGATCGGGCTGTGCAGCAGGGAACATGAAGAAGCCACCCACAGTGGGCGCTTCCCTGCTACCCCTTTAATCTGTGCATATTTTGCGCTCAGATCGGCACGCCAGACGTTACGGCCATTCACCAGCCCTGCCGAGAGCAGCCAGTCAGCAGGCAGGCGCTTGTGCAATTCAGCAACGTCATCTTTACCGTGGACCAGGTCAACGTGCAGCCCCTGTACCGGCAGCGCGGTGATGGTGTCGAGGTTTGGTGTCACACCCTCAAAATAGGTGGTCAGCAGCAGTTTCACCTGGCCTGCGAGTGCGTCGTAAGCCGGTTTGAAGGCATCCAGCCAAACCTGGGGCAGATCCAGTACCAGCGCAGGTTCGTCGATTTGTACCCACTCGACGCTGCGTTTCGCCAGTTCAGCCAGTACCTGTTTGTAGACCGGCAGAATGTCATTAAGCAGGCTCAGGCGGTCAAACTGCTCGCCCTTCACTTTGCCCAGCCACAGGTACGTCACCGGCCCCAGCAGGACAGGTTTCACCTTGTGGCCCAGCGCCAGTGCTTCGTCCACTTCATCCAGCAACTGCGTCCAGGTCAGTTTGAACGGCTGGCCCTTGGTGAACTCCGGCACCATATAGTGATAGTTGGTGTTAAACCATTTGGTCATTTCTGCCGCGGCCGCTGGTTCGCCGGTCGGTGCGCGGCCACGGCCAATACGGAACAGGGTGTCGATATCAACGGAGCCGTCGCTGTTCTGATGACGAGCCGGGACGTTGCCGAGCATCAGGCTGGTGGTCAGAACATGGTCGTACCAGGCGAAATCCCCCACCGGCAGCAGGTCGATGCCCGCCGCTTTTTGCTGCTCCCAGTGACGCGCACGCAGTTCGCGCCCTGTCGCCAGCAATGCGTCACGGGATGAGTTACCCGCCCAGTAACTTTCTTGCGCTTTTTTCAGCTCGCGACGCAGGCCAACGCGAGGGAAACCGAGGGTGTGGTTTAAAACTGTCATATGAGTTTCCTCTAATTCATTGTCAATCCGATGGATTTTTAATTTAGGGCAGGCGGCAAGCTTGCTCATCCCCTGGAGCTTACTGAAGTAAGTGACTGGGGTGAGGAAGTGCGGCCAACGCGCCATATAATTCGAAAGATAAAGGATTTAGCCATCCAGATGTTTACACATCCATATTTGGCGGTTACTGTATATTCCTCAAGCGCAAATTTGTCATGCCGAAGTGAAGGACTTTCATGATCGAAATTAAACATCTGAAAACGCTACAAGCGTTACGGAACTGCGGGTCGCTGGCTGCGGCAGCGGCGGCATTGCATCAGACGCAATCCGCACTTTCCCACCAGTTCAGCGATCTGGAACAGCGCCTTGGCTTTCGACTCTTTGTGCGCAAAAGCCAGCCTTTACGCTTTACGCCGCAGGGGGAAATCCTGCTGCAACTGGCCAATCAGGTGCTGCCGCAAATCAGTAGCGCACTGCAGGCCTGCAATGAACCACAGCAGACCCACCTGCGTATCGCGATTGAATGCCATAGCTGTATTCAGTGGCTGACGCCGGCACTGGAAAGTTTTCGCACTCAATGGCCGCATGTAGAAATGGATTTTAAATCGGGCGTTACCTTCGACCCGCAGCCCGCGCTCCAGCAGGGCGAGCTGGATCTGGTGATGACCTCGGACATTCTGCCGCGCAGTGGCTTGCACTATTCGCCGATGTTTGATTTTGAAGTACGGCTGGTGCTTTCACCGGAGAGTCCGCTGGCCTCGCGCACACGGATCACCCCGGAAGATATCGCCACCGAGACACTGCTCATTTATCCGGTGCAGCGTAGCCGCCTGGATATCTGGCGCCATTTCCTGCAACCGGCAGGCATCAGCCCGCAGCTTAAAAGCGTGGACAATACGTTGTTGTTGATTCAGATGGTCGCGGCGCGGATGGGCATTGCCGCCCTGCCGCACTGGGTGGTGGAAAGTTTTGAACGCCAGGGTCTGGTGGTGACCAAAACCCTGGGTGAGGGATTATGGAGCCGGTTGTACGCTGCCGTGCGCGATGGCGAGCAGCGCCAGCCGGTCACCGAGGCATTTATTCGCTCAGCGCGGAACCACGCCTGCGACCATCTGCCGTTTGTGCGGAGCGCGGAGCGACCCAGCGCCGATGCACCCATAGTGAGGCCAGTATCACCGTCCCACCAATGATAAAACTCGGCCAGTGCGGCTGCTCCTGCCAGATGGCAAGGTTCACCAGCAGCCCGGCCGGGACATGCACATTGTTCATGATGCCAAGCGTACCGGCATCCACCTGCGTCGCCCCGTAGTTCCACATAAAGTAACCCAGCCCGGACGCCACGACGCCCAGCCACACCAGGATGCCCCATTGCAGGTTGGTGGTCGGCAGTTTTTGCGGGTTACCCAACAGGAACCAGGCGATAACAGCAACGATAGCGGCGCCAAGATAGAACCAGGCAAACGCGTTGTGCTGTGGCATCGGGCGCGTTTCCATCAGGCGTTTATAACCCACCATACCAATCGCAAAACTGATATTGGCGAGTTGCACAAACATCAGGCCCGTCCAGAAGTGATCGCTGACTTTGTCGTAACGGATAATCGCTGCGCCAACCACCGCCAGTAGCGCACTCAGGGCGTAGCCCCACCGTAAACGACGCTTGCTGAGAAGATCATAAATCAGCGTGATATAAAGCGGCGTCAAAACAGTGAATAACAGGAACTCCGATACACTCAAATAGACATACGCACGGAAGCTGAACAGGTACATGATGCCAAGTTGCATCGCACCCACCAGCATATAGAGCAGGATCGTTTTAAGCGTTTGTCCACGGGTGCGCAGGAACGGTAAGAAGACCAGAGCCGCCAGCCCTACGCGCATCAGCACTGAAAAATAGCTGTCGACGTGCCCGGCAAGGTACTCGCCAATCAGACTAAAGGAAAAGGCCCACAGGATCGTGGTGATGATGAGTAACGCCACAATGAATGTCTCTCAGAATAAGGAACACTCATTGTAGCGGAGTATCAGGTTGACAACTGGTCAATAATTGACCGCTCCATCAGCTCAAATACAATTTACGCAGGTAATTCGGCACGGCGTTGTCGGCGTTAGTGCCAATGACTTCCAGCGTCGGATGCAAATCCTTCAGGCGCTGGTGCGCGTTGCCCATAATGCACCCTTTACCGGCCATGGAGAGCATTTCCGCATCGTTCATGCCATCGCCAAACGCGATGCACTCTTTGAGACTGTAACCAAGCGCCTTCGAAACGGCTTCCAGCGCGTGTCCTTTCGACACACCGCCGGCCATGACCTCCAGACAGGTCAGCGTCGAGAAACTAACGTTCACGCGATCGCCCCAACGGGCATTAATCGCCTGCTCAAGCGGCAGCAACTGCTCATGATTTTCGCAGGTGAAGAAGACTTTGCTGATGCCTTCAGGCTCCAGCAAGCCTGGCTCATACAGGGAATACTGGAAAATCGCCTCTTTGAAGAAACGCATTTCATCCGGGCGGTGGCGGTTCATAAACCATTCATCATCGCGATACACATTGGTGACGATGTCCGGGTTGTTATGCACCACGCCAAACAGATCGCTGGCAATATCCCGATCCAGGTTATGAGTGAACACCAGATTGCCATCGGTATCGTGAACCCGCGCACCGTTCGAGGTGATCATGTACGCCTTGATCCCCAGGTTATCGCGGATTTGCCCGACATCCACGTGGTGGCGGCCCGTCGCAAAAACGAAGTTCACTCCGCGCTCGGTGAGCAGCTTCAACGTTTCTTTCGCGTAAGGGGAGAGTGTATGGTCGGGGGAGAGCAATGTGCCGTCTAAATCAGACGCAACAACCTGATACATAGGAAACGTTAACCTCAATAATTCATTAGTTATACCGATCGAAAAAATCGACGATGGCGTTGAGCGCGACTGAGCGCATGGCGTCCTCTTCAAAGAGGATCTCATGGTACGCGCCCTTAATGACAAGCGGCTTCCCCCCTTCACAGGGGTGGCCCGCCGCGGCGCGCATTTCACAAAAGCGATCGTGCATGCGGTTATCTACAACACGCTCTTCTTCTGCCTGAATAATTAACATGGGCGATGTGTCTGATGCGGCCCCAGCCAGCACCTGCTCACCGGCCAGGATGCCTTCCCGCACCCAATGCCAGGTTGGGCCTCCCACGCGCAATTCAGGATCGTCGGCGTAGAAACGCAGATTGCGCCGGTAACGTTCGCGGCTGTGGGTCAGCGTGTTAATGGCAAAGGGCAGCGCATGCCAGCGACCGGTGCCAATGGCGTAATTCTCGCGAATACGCGGGTAGCCTTCCGCCCAGTCCAGCAGCGGACGCACCATCCAGTCCGGCAGGTGGATGATAATGCCGAACATCGGCGCGCACAGTGCAATAGCATCACAGTTAGCTTGTGGGTAACGTTGCACGAAGAGCGTGGCAATCGCGCCCCCCATTGAGTGCGCCAGAATGTAACGCTTGCGCCACGGACCCGGAGCCACTTCCTGCTCCCAGAACGCCGTAAGATCATCGACATAATCACTGAAATTGACCACATGGCCGCGATGAGAATCTTCCAGCAAACGACCGGAACGCCCCTGTCCGCGGTGGTCGATGATGAGCACATCAAAGCCAAGGTGGAAGAGGTCATATGCCAGTTCAGCATACTTCACATAGCTTTCAATTCGACCAGGGCAAACCACGATAACCCTGTCATGCCTGGCGGCATGGAAACGGACAAAACGCACCGGGACATTGTCCACACCGGTAAATTCTGCCTCTTCTCGTTGACGCCAGAAGTCGGTTAACGGGCCTGTGGCAAAGGCGGCAAACGCGCTTTCTCTGGTTTCCCACTCCTTGTTTTGCCGGTACATTGGCTACGCCCTCACTTGCGCGACAAAAACGTTTTTGTGACCTGTAGCTAATTCCGCTAACAATAGCGTATTGTGGCATAAAAACAGACAATCAGGGAGTTTCTCATGACCTTCGAGTGGTGGTTCGCTTATCTGCTGACATCGATCATTCTCAGCCTGTCGCCCGGCTCCGGCGCGATTAATACCATGACCACCTCGATAAGCCACGGTTATCGCGGCGCTGCGGCGTCCATTGCCGGGCTACAAACCGGCTTAGGCATTCATATTGTGCTGGTTGGCGTGGGTCTGGGCACCCTCTTCTCGCGCTCGGTACTGGCGTTTGAAGTGCTAAAATGGGCCGGGGCCGCCTATCTGATTTGGCTTGGTATTCAGCAATGGCGCGCCGCAGGCGCGATCGACCTCAATACTATGGCGCATACGCAATCGCGTACACGGCTGTTTAAACGCGCGGTTTTCGTCAACCTGACGAACCCCAAAAGCATCGTCTTTCTCGCCGCGCTGTTCCCGCAATTTATTGCGCCCAATGAGCCGCAGGTGATGCAGTACGTGGTGCTCGGCGTGACCACTATCGTCGTGGATATTATCGTGATGATTGGCTATGCGACGCTGGCGCAACGTATTGCCGCCTGGATTAAGGGCCCGCGTCAGTTGAAGGCGCTGAACAGGATGTTTGGTTCATTGTTTATGCTGGTGGGAGCGCTGCTGGCATCGGCAAGGCATGCCTGAGTTCGGTGTCGTCCCGGATGCGGCGTGAACGCCTTATCCGGGACAAACATTAACGCGAAATGATCAAATGGATACCGAAACCGGCGAACAGCGCACCGGCAAAACCGTCAATCCACTTCGCCAGACGCTGATAACCACGGCGCATCGCTGGTAAGGCAAACAAACTTGCCACCACGGTAAACCAGGCGAAAGTTTCCAGCGTGATCAGCATAAAGATCCCCCAGCGCGCGCTTGCACCCACGCTGTCGCCGACAAACAGTGAGAACACCGAACCGAAGTAGATGATCGCTTTCGGATTGGCGAGGTTCGTCAACAGCCCCTTCATAAAGCTTCGACCGCTGCTGGTTGCCAGTTCAATCTGCGGCGCACCGGCTTTGTTCTCTTCTTTTTTCAGCGCACCACGTAGCATCTGGTAACCCATCCAGCACAGGTACAGACCGCCGCCGACCATAATGATACTGTGCAGCCAGGCCATTTTTTCAAGGATCAGGTTAAGACCGAGCAGTGCAACGCCTGCCCATATCATCACGCCAGTGGTAATGCCGAGCACGCCCATCATCGCCTCTTTGCGGGAGCGGCTGACGGCGGTTTGGGACACAAAGAAGAAGTCCGGGCCGGGGCTCATTAACGCCACAATGTGCACCAGGGCGACGGTGAGAAACAGCATTAACATGGTTAACTCGCGGGAAAATAATAAAGTGGGTGACTATCCTGACACTTTTTATCTGTGCTGGCTACTCGTCATCATCGCCATCCACATGGGCACGAATCAGCGCCATAAACTCCTGACCAAAGCGCTCAAGTTTACGTACGCCTACACCGTTAACCCCGAGCATTTCACCTGGCGTAATGGGCATCTGTTCGGCCATTTCAATCAGCGTTGCGTCGTTGAAGACCACATACGGCGGCACGTTGTTTTCATCGGCAATCGCTTTACGTAATTTGCGCAGCTTAGCGAAGAGCTTGCGGTCATAGTTGCCGACCGCCGCCTTTTGCATCACCCGGGATTTCAGCGCGACCACACGCGGCACAGCGAGTTGCAACGGAACCTCACCACGCAGCACCGGACGCGCGGCATCCGTCATCTGTAACGATGAATGCTGGGCGATGTTCTGCGTGACCAGCCCCAAATGAATAAGCTGGCGAATCACGCTTACCCAATGCTCATGGCTTTTTTCCCGGCCCATGCCGTAGACCTTAAGCTTATCGTGGCCGAGTTCACGGATACGTTGGTTATTCGCCCCACGGATCACCTCAACCACATAGCCCATCCCGAAACGCTGATTGACGCGACCAATGGTCGAGAGCGCAATTTGCGCATCGTTCAGGCCATCGTACTGTTTCGGCGGATCAAGGCAGATATCGCAGTTACCGCAGGCTTCCTGACGCCCTTCGCCAAAGTAATTGAGCAAGACCAGACGGCGGCAGGTTTGCGCTTCCGCAAACGCCCCCATCGCATTGAGCTTATGACGCTCAATGTCCTGCAATTGCCCGGCCGGTTTTTCTTCAAGGCAACGGCGCAGCCAGGCCATGTCTTCCGGCGCGTAGAACAGCATCGCCTCGGCGGGCAGGCCATCACGCCCGGCACGGCCGGTTTCCTGATAGTAAGACTCGATATTACGCGGAATGTCGAAGTGAACCACAAATCGCACGTTGGGTTTGTTAATCCCCATGCCGAATGCGACGGTCGCGACCACGATTTGCAGATCATCGCGCTGGAATTTCTCCTGCACGCTGGCGCGCACCGCGTTTTCCAGCCCGGCATGATACGCCGCGGCGCTAAAACCCCGGCTTTGCAGGCGAGCGGCGGTGTCTTCCACCTTCGCCCGGCTGTTGCAGTAAATAATTCCGGACTTACCGCGCTGGTCGTGTACATAGCGTAAAAGCTGATCGAGCGGTTTGAATTTCTCCATCAGCATGTAGCGGATATTGGGCCGGTCAAAACTGCTGATCTGAATCAGCGGGTCGTTCAGCCCCAGAAGACGTTCAATATCGCGACGGGTGGTGTCATCGGCCGTGGCGGTCAATGCCATAAAAGGCACAGACGGCAGATACTGACGAAGCTGGCCCAGTGCGGCATATTCCGGGCGGAAATCATGACCCCATTGGGAGATACAGTGCGCTTCATCCACCGCCAGAAGTACCGGGTTCCAGTGCGTCAGTTGCTCAAGAAAGTTATCAAGCATCAGCCGCTCAGGAGCGATATACAACAGACGGATTTGTCCGGTGCGGCAGCCAGCCATCACCTCAAGCTGTTGTTCACGACTTTGTGTTGAGTTCAGACAGGCCGCAGCAACGCCGTTCGCCAGTAACTGATCAACCTGATCTTTCATCAGAGAGATCAGCGGCGATACCACCACCGTCAGGCCAGGCAGAATCAGCGCCGGAATTTGATAGCAGAGAGATTTGCCGCCACCGGTCGGCATGACAACCAGACAGTCGCGACCGCCGAGCACGGTATCGATGATATGTTGCTGACCCGGACGGAACTGCTGGTAGCCGAAGGTTTCCCGTAAAACTTCCAGGGCTGTCGATTCCAGATTCAATACTTCCGCCTGCGCCACATTTACTCCACTCGACAAAAGAAAACAGGCGCTATTTTCAGCGCCTGCTCATGAAACTGCAATGCTTAAAACAGATCGTTGAGCATTACGCCGACACCAACACGCGTCTGATTGAAATTGTAGTCAATTAACGACTCGCCATAACCGCTGTACACCTGGGTGTAGAAACGGACATGTTTGGTGATCGGATAGCTGACGCCGACTTCTGCGCCACCGTAGCCCGTGTTCCAGTTGTACTGCCCTTTGACGCTGAAAATGGCCTCGCCATACTGGTAGCCGACCCGCAGTTGATAGTGGCCAAGATATTTGGTGATATCCGGGTTATCGTCGGTGTTACCCACCACATACCAGGGTTTTACTTCCACCAGCCAGTTGCCATTTTGCGCCATTAAACGCGTATAAAGGCGGTTCCAGCTACGCGATGTGGGATCAGAACGGCCATTGGAGTCATGGTTGAAGCCAAACTCCATATCGCGCAACGTCCAGCCCGCAAAGCTGTAATCAGTAGCGAAACCGAGGAACAACTGCGGTTCATAGTTGGTTTCACGGAACGGCGAAGAAGCAGGCTCCTTCGTGTTAGAAAGCTGCCACCACGATTTTTGCGTGTAGGAAGCACCCAGCACGGAATTCGGACCGACTATTCCGCGCCACAGCGGGAACGCCAGGCTGAGCTGGAATTTTACTTCATCCTTACGCGCTTCATCAGACCAGCTATATGAACGAATGGCTTCTTTGTTCATGTCGCTGGTGTAGGTATAAAGCAGGTAGTTCGACTCATACGGATAGAGCGTGAACGGATTATCATGCTCCTGCAGCATATTCGCGATAATACTACCGCGCACAGCAGGCGCATCATGAACTTCTTTTACTGTCGCTTCCTGCGCAAAAGCCGCAAAAGGCAGCGCACACAATGCCACAAACCAACCCAGAAACGTCCGCATCGGTTTTCTTCCCCTGAACAATGTTGATGAACTGAATATTTTTACAACATCTATTCTACATATTTATTGAGACGCTGCGCAGGTATCCTTTCTTAAACTGGAATTCAACAATTTAGAGGCATAAAATCAACATTTCATTAACCTAACGGAAAAGCCACTATGTCTGCCGTCCTCACAGCAGAAGCCGCATTAAAACTCGTGGGTGAGATTTTCGTCTACCACATGCCCTTCAATCGTGCGCTGGGTCTGGAGCTTACTCGCTACGAGAAGGATTTTGCCCAACTCAGCTTCAACAATCAGCCCATGATGGTGGGAAACTGGGCGCAGAGCATTTTACACGGCGGGGTTATTGCCTCCGCGCTGGATGTCGCCGCAGGTCTGGTGTGCGTTGGCAGCACGCTGACACGCCATGACACCCTCACCGAAGATGAATTACGTGCTCGTCTGTCGCGAATGGGCACCATTGATTTGCGCGTCGATTATTTACGTCCGGGCCGGGGTAATCGCTTCACCGCCACCAGTACGTTACTGCGTGCCGGGAACAAGGTTGCGGTCGCGCGTGTCGAGTTACATAACGAAGAGCAGCTCTATATCGCCAGCGCCACAGCAACCTATATGGTGGGTTAAGCCGCGAAAATCGGGTAAAATGTCGTTACTTTTCAGCAAAGAGTTTTCCTGATGGATGCAAAACAGACGCGGTTGGGAGTGATATTTGCTCTGGCCGCTTATTTTATTTGGGGCGTCGCCCCGGCCTATTTCAAAGTTATCTGGTTCGTTCCTGCTGATGAAATCCTGACTCACCGAATTATCTGGTCCTTCTTCTTCATGATCGCCCTGATAAGCGTCAGCCGTCAGTGGTCGCAGGTGAAACAGCTTTTACGTACGCCAAAGAAAATCTTGCTGTTAGCGGTATCTGCCGTTCTCGTTGGAGGTAACTGGCTGCTCTTTATCTGGTCAGTAAATAACCACCATCTGCTGGAAGCAAGCCTGGGGTATTTTATTAACCCACTGGTTAATATCCTGCTGGGGATGGTTTTCCTTGGTGAACGTTTCCGCCGCATGCAGTGGTTGGCGGTAATATTGGCCGCCAGTGGCGTACTGGTACAGTTGTGGGCCTTCGGCTCCTTGCCGATTATCTCGCTGGGCCTGGCCTTTAGTTTCGCCTTCTACGGCCTGCTGCGTAAAAAAATCGCCGTCGACGCGCAAACCGGCATGCTGGTGGAAACACTGTGGCTGCTGCCCGTGGCGGCTATCTGGCTGTTTGGGATTGCCGATAGCGCTACCAGCCATATGACACAGAATAGCTGGTCGCTTAATCTGCTGTTGATGGCCGCCGGGGTAGTCACTACCGTTCCCCTGCTGTGCTTTACCGGCGCGGCGACGCGTCTGCGCCTGTCGACACTGGGTTTCTTCCAGTACATTGGCCCAACGTTGATGTTCCTGCTGGCGGTGACGTTTTATGACGAGCATCCGGGTGCGGACAAAATGGTGACATTCGGGTTTATTTGGGTTGCGCTCGCCATATTCGTGATGGATGCACTGTACACCCAACGCAGAGGTCGGTAATTGCCGGCGTCAGGTACGGACTCGTCGGCCCTTCTCTTTGAGGAACCCGCAAAGAGGCGGCATCAGGGCTCCGTATCGCTGACGTCGCGACGCTGGCTCATCACGACATCATCAACGACGATATCGGCTTTACGTTTGTCGCTCGCCTTTCAACCCGCCTTCAGACATCTTAATCTCCGCGTATTTATCCTTGTCTGGCCAGGATAAATACGCGGGCGAAAATATTACCCGCTATTTTAGATATTTTTAAATTTCTTTTTCGCATATTTCAAAAACAGATGCTATGTTTTATTCTCTTCATTTTCACTGTTCAGGATGAATAAGAAATGATGCGCAGCATTATTTTTCCCTCTGGCGAAACGCGGCTTATGCGTCTGCCATATATCCTTATCTATATACTCTTGCATGTTATCTACCTTTCCCTTGCCTTCAATCTGGATGAGCGCCCTATCATTCTATTGTTGTGTATGCTGCTATTTACTTACCTGAAGGTGAATATCAATGCGCAACGTACGCGCGACAGCGGATTAAAAGCCCGCTTTGTGGTTATCCCCTCAATCGTCATTTACCTGGCGTCGTCCGTACTGGGTTACTTTTTTGGCGCAGAATGCGAAAGCCTTGCTGTCAGGTTGAGTAACGGCTTCGATTTTTTGCTGTTTCTAATCTTGATCCTCGCCCCTACACAAGAAAAATCAGCAGCCTGACCCTGCAAAACATCACCACTTTATGGAGAGAAACATGAGCGTTGCTAAAGACCATGATTACCAGAACGATCCGTCATTGAGTGAAAAATGGAAATTTCGTTTTGCGTTCTATGACAAAAATGGCTTGCCTGCTTTTTGGGGCGTTACGCCTGCCTGGAGAGAAGCATATAAGACAATGACATTTGGGCAAAAGATTAAAGTGTCATTTAATTTCTTCGCCTATTTTTTCTCAGTCATCTATTTGCTGATATTGGGTTTATGGAAAAAATCAATTCTGATTTTACTACTAAATGTTGTAGTTGCCGTTATTATTGCGGCTACCGATCTGCGGTTTCTGGCATTTATCGTTAATATTTATACCGCCACACGGGCAAACATATGGTATTACGAATTAAAAACTAAGGGTATACAGACCTGGAGTCTGTAAAAAAGGAAGGTTCAGCAGAATTGCTGAACCTTTTATTTTAGATTTACAGCCAGTTACGACGTTTGAAATAGAGATACGGCGCCAGCCCGGCGAGGATCATAAAGACAATCGCGCCAGGGTAGCCAAAGCTCCAGTGCAGCTCAGGCATAAACTCGAAGTTCATCCCGTAACTGGATGCCACCAGCGTCGGCGGCAGGAAGACAACGGAAACGACCGAGAAGATCTTGATGATCCGGTTCTGCTCAATATTGATAAAGCCCATAGCCGCCTGCATCAGGAAGTTCACTTTCTGGAACAGGGATTCGTTGTGCGGCAGCAGGGATTCGATATCTCGCAGGATTTCGCGGGCCTGCTCCAACTGACCGCCCGGCAAACGCGCTTTACGCACCAGGAAGTTCAGCGCGCGCTGAGTATCCATCAGACACAGACGCACCTTCCAGCCGATATCTTCCAGTTCCGCCAGCGTGGAGAGCGCTTCGTCATATTCATCACCCTGATGACCTTCCATGATCACACGGCTGAGTTTTTCCAGATCGCTATAGATGTTTTCGATTTCGTCTGCAAGCTGTTCGATTTTGGTCTCGAAGAGATCGAGCAGTAACTCATAGGCGTTGCCATCGACCATAGCCTGGCTACGGGCACGCATACGGTAGAGACGAAACGCGGGTAATTCGCGCTCACGCAGGGTGAAAAGGCGGCCTTCGCGGATAGTAAATGCCACGGTGGAGTTGCCAGCATGGTCTTCCGCATCTTCAAAGAAGAAGAAGGAGTGGATGTGCAAGCCGTCTTCATCTTCAAAAAAACGCGCAGATGCTTCGATGTCTTCCAGTTCCGGGCGTGTCGCCAGATTCTGACCCAATTCAGACTGCACGCGGGTTCGCTCGTCATCGTCCGGCTCGACCAGGTCAACCCAGACGGAACTGGCGAGGTGCTTTATTTCGTCAGCTTCGAGACGGGTTAAACGATTATTTTCCAGTTGAAATGCGCTCAGCATAGCCGGGACTCCCAATGCAAAAATGACTGGACAGTTCGGTTGGGCACACAAGAAACATTTGGCGTTTCAGACCATTAAACAGCCTGACTCAGCGCGACGGGAATACAGCAGGTCGCTGACAACCACTAAGGCCATCAGCATAAGGAGATAGCCTTAGGAGTTGTTCCTGGATGACAGGGAATTGAGCCAGTATCTACTGGGTGTGTCCAAGGCGAATGTCCTCTTAGCGTGATCGTGCGCGCATGTTACGCCAGCAAAAATGAGGCGTCAACACGCAACGAAACGCTAAAGGGTAATATTTCCCCCTTAGCGTATAAGGCTAGCAGAATATTACAAAATAATGATATTTTTCTGAAAGTTACACTGTTTCAAGACGTGCATAAGCAGCCACCAGCCATTTAATGCCCTGCCCCTGGAATGCCACCTGCAAACGGCTGTGCTCGCCGCTGCCTTCCAGATTAACAATTGTCCCTTCACCGAACTTCGGATGACGCACACGCTGGCCCAATTTATAGCCCGTGTCGTTCTCTGAAATCGGCGCGCCAAGGCGTTGATGGCTGACCGGACGGCTGACGGTAGCGCGCAAGCGCACCTCTTCGACACAGTTTTCTGGCAACTCGCCGATAAAGCGCGACGGACGGTGATAGGCCTCTTTGCCATACAGACGGCGGGTTTCGGCATAAGTCAGCGTCAGCTTCTGCATCGCACGGGTCACGCCGACATAGGCCAGGCGACGTTCCTCTTCCAGACGGCCGCCTTCATCCAGCGACATCTGGCTCGGGAACATCCCCTCTTCCATCCCGACAATAAACACCTGCGGGAACTCAAGCCCCTTGGCGGAGTGCAGTGTCATCAGTTGTACTGCGTCCTGCCAGGTATCCGCCTGCCCTTCGCCCGCTTCCAGCGCGGCATGGGAGAGGAATGCCTGCAAAGGCATCAGATCTTCGTCTTCTTCGTTGTAGCTGAACTGGCGCGTTGCTGTGACCAGTTCCTCTAAGTTCTCGATACGCGTCTGGCCTTTCTCGCCTTTCTCCTGCTCGTACATCATCCACAGGCCGGAATCTTTCACCACCCGGTCCGTTTGTACGTGCAATGGCATGTCAGCCGTCTCCTGAGCCAGCGCGTCAATCAGCTCCATAAAGCGCTGTAATGCACTTGCCGCGCGACCGGCCAGCACTTTTTCCTGCAACAGTTCGCGTGTCGCCTGCCACAACGTCAGTTGACGATCGCGCGAAGTCTGGCGTACCACGTCCAGCGTTCTGTCACCGATCCCACGCGTCGGCGTATTCACCACACGTTCAAAGGCGGCATCGTCATTTCGGTTTGCAATCAGGCGCAAATAAGAGAGTGCGTCTTTGATTTCCTGACGTTCAAAGAAGCGCATCCCACCGTAAATACGATACGGCATGCTTGCCTGTAATAACGCCTCTTCCAGCACACGGGACTGGGCGTTACTGCGATAGAGAATGGCGCAATGCTCCAGCGCACCGCCGCTCTCCTGCCAGGTTTTAATACGGTTAACAACAAAACGAGCCTCATCCAGCTCGTTGAAAGCGCAATAGAGTGAAATCGGCTCGCCATCGGCACCGTCGGTCCACAGGTTTTTCCCCAGACGCCCGTTGTTGTTTTCGATAAGGGCGTTCGCCGCGCTGAGAATATTGCTGGTTGAGCGGTAGTTCTGCTCCAGGCGGATCGTCTGCGCGCCGGGGAAGTCGTTGAGGAAGCGCTGGATATTTTCCACCTGCGCCCCACGCCAGCCGTAAATCGACTGATCATCGTCGCCGACAATCATTACTTTGCCGGTGTCGCCTGCCAGCAGGCGGATCCAGGCATACTGAATGTTGTTGGTATCCTGGAACTCATCCACCAGGATATTGGTAAAACGTTCGCGGTAATGCTGCAGGATATGCGGCTTATTGAGCCACAGTTCATGGGCACGCAGCAGCAGCTCGGCGAAATCCACCAGCCCGGCGCGATCGCAGGCTTCCTGATAGGCCTGATAAACCTTCTGCCAGGTCTGCTCGACCGGGTTACCGTAGCTTTGAATATGATGCGGGCGAATGCCTTCATCTTTTTGACCGTTGATGTACCACATGGCCTGGCGCGGCGGCCACTGCTTCTCATCAAGGTTCATCGCCTTGATCAGGCGTTTAAGCAAACGCAACTGGTCTTCGCTGTCGAGGATCTGGAAATCCTGCGGCAGGTTGGCGTCCATATGGTGCGCACGCAGCAGGCGATGCGCCAGCCCGTGAAAAGTACCCACCCACATGCCGCCCTGGCTGGTCCCCATAAGCTGGCCGATACGGTGCCGCATTTCCGCCGCCGCTTTGTTGGTAAAGGTCACCGCCATAATGGAGTACGGCGAGCAGTTTTCCACGGTCATCAGCCAGGCGATACGATGCACCAGCACGCGCGTCTTGCCACTGCCTGCCCCGGCCAGCACCAGCATATTGCTACGCGACGCGGCGACCGCATCACGCTGTTTGTCATTAAGGCTGTCGAGCAGGTAAGAAACGTCCATTGGCACCGCCGGGTTAGTATGAAGCCGTTGCGCTATATCATTTGGTTTACAGGAAGGCGGCAAGCTCATGAATCCCCAGGAGCATAGATTAACTATGTGACTGGGGATGTAGTGAGTGCCGCCAACGCACCTGTAGACCGAAGGATGAAGCGCAACAACCCCTGGGAATTTATACAGAACTTGTGGTGATTATATCAGCGTGGTGAGGGATGCCAACCGCGAAATCTCCAGATGTGGCAGCAATCGGCTATCAGAAGCTGTCAGCAGGTCTGCCCCTTCCGGTTTGATCCAGCAGGCCTGCATACCACAGCGAATGGCACCGGCGACATCTGTCGTCAGGTCATCGCCGACGTGCAGAATTTCACCCAACGGAATGTTCAGGCGTTCAGCCGCAAGGTGGTACATATCATTAAACGGCTTCGCACGCCCGTCAGGGCCAGCGCGCAGCACAAATTCAAAGTAATCGGCCAGGCCGAATAACGCTGGCTGCGCATTGCCGTTGGTGATCGCCACCAGCGGCCATTTTTCAGCGAGCTTTGCCAGGGTTTCGTGGGTCTCTTGCGGCACATCAACACGGCTGCGCCATTTCGCGAAGTGCTGCATTGCCGCTTGCGCCCCTTCTGCCGCTTCATCAATGGTTAACCCGGCATCCAGCATGGCGCGTTCGACCGCACGACGACGCCATTCGGTCACATCGTGGTAGATCTCCGGTTCCGCGAGCAACAACGACTGGCGAATGCGTTTCAAATCCGTGTTTTCCAGCGCATTCAGCGAGGGATGATATTGTTGCACAAACAGCAGGGATTCCTGTTCAGTGCGCAGAATAACCGGGCGGTTATCGTAAAGGGTATCGTCGAGATCAAAAGTGATGGCTGAGATGAGGCCCACAGGCCGGTAAAATCGCATTATTTCCCCCGTTTGGCGCGTGGATGCGCTGCGTCATACACCGAGGCAAGGTGTTGAAAATCAAGATGGGTATAGATTTGTGTGGTGGAAAGGTTAGCATGCCCCAACAGTTCCTGCACGCCGCGCAGATCGCCGCTGGACTCCAGCATATGGGTGGCAAAGGAGTGACGCAGTTTATGCGGGTGCACGTGACTGTTCAGCCCCTGTTTGATTCCCCACTCAGCAAAGCGTTTTTGCACATTGCGCGCGGAAATACGTTTCCCCAATTTCGAGAGAAACAGCGCCTCTTCTTCGCTGCCAAATAACCCGCGCAAATCCAGCCAGTGTTCAATCCAGATGACCGCATTACGCCCGACAGGTAAACGGCGCTCTTTGCTGCCTTTCCCCATCACCCAGACCTCACCACTTTCCAAATCAAGGTGTTTGATATCGAGCCCCACCAGTTCGGATAAACGCAGCCCGGCACCGTACATTACCTCCAGCATCGCCCTGTCGCGTACCGCCAGCGGATCGTTAAGATCGATATCCAACAGACGGTTTACGTCGTCCACGTCGATATTTTTTGGCAAGTGACGCGGCGTTTTCGGAGCGGAAACGCCCTTCGCGGGATTGGCCGGAAGCTCGCCCTGACTCACCAGCCAGTCAAAGAAGCTGCGTAAAGCCGAAAGGCGTAGCGCCAGACTGGCGGCTCCCAGCCCCTTGCGGCGACTGCGTACGGCAAAAGCCCGTACCGCGGCGGCGTCACATTGTTGCCAGCGCTGCAGGCCGATTTCCCCGGCAAGCGCAATGATGGCATCAAGCTGACGCTGATAATTGAGTAGCGTGATGGGGCTTAACTGACGCTCCACGCCCAGATAGCGCAGAAAACGCGTGACGGCCAGATGCAGAGGTGAATCGGTCATACGCGCTCGATCCAGCGCTCCAGCAGGTCCGGTAACATTATGGCGATTTCTTCCAGCAGTTGCGTACCCTGGCCATGCTGGTAGTGATGCGGGTCGCGACTACTGAACAGCACCACGCCCAAATCGGCGTCTGGCCCCATCATTGTTACCGCCACAGAACCGATCGCTTTCGCTTCCGGCAAAAGTAAGAGTAACTCCGGTCCGTTCAGTGAACCGAGATAGTGCTGCTGTTGACCCAGACGCTGAATACGCAGTGGCTCAAAAGCCTGGCGTGAGAGCGCAAGGTGGGTAAAACCGGACGGCGCGCCAAGACGCCAGCGGTCCGGGAACAGGCGGACGGTCGCGCCTGCCAGCCCCAAATCTCTGGCCCACCGCTGGAAGCGATTCAACATTTCCTCAAGGCTTTTGGCCGATGCCAGCTTGCCCTGCAGACGCAGCAGGCGATAGAACAGACCTTCATTGGCGCTGGCCTGCTCCATCAGCAACGTCATGTTCTCTTCCAGCACGTTGATATGGTTACGTGCCCGCACCATGTGCCACTCGACTAACGAAATCGAACCGCGTACGGGATGAGGAACACGAATAGCTTCAACAGCGTGTGCATTACGGATAAAAAACTCAGGATTACGCAACAGATAATCGACGACAGCGTGGTCATCCAGTTCCATAAACGTTTCCTGCAGTTCTTCCCCTGGTTGCTTCATAGATGAATAAATCCGTCATAGACATGTGCCGCCGGGCCAGTCATAAACAACGGTTGGCCCGGTCCTTTCCATGCGATATCCAGCCGACCGCCTGGGAGTTCCACACGTACTTCTTCTGCCAGCAAACCTTGCTGGATGCCGACCGCGACCGCCGCGCAAGCGCCGCTTCCGCAGGCCTGCGTTTCGCCCGCGCCGCGTTCATACACGCGCAGTCGGATGTGATCGCGTTTGACCACTTGCATGAAACCAATATTGGCGCGCTCAGGAAAGCGTTCGTGGCTCTCCATTACCGGCCCCAGCGTTTCAACCGGAGCGGTATCGACATCATCGACCTGGATAACACAGTGCGGATTGCCCATTGAGACAACGCCGCACAATATTGTTTGTTCCGCCGCACGCATAATATAGGTCTTTTCCGCTTTGTTCGCCCGGAACGGAACCTGCGATGGCTCGAAGTTGGGTTCGCCCATGTTCACGCGCACCAGCTCGTCATCCGTTACGGTTAATACCATGCGGCCGTTCGCGGTGCTGACGCGAATGTCACGTTTATTGGTCAACCCTTTTAAGCGCACAAAACGGGCAAAACAACGTGCGCCGTTTCCGCACTGGGAGACTTCGCTGCCGTCAGCATTAAAAATGCGATAATGGAAATCGAGTTCGGGATCGTAGGGGGGTTCGACCACCAGCAGTTGATCGAATCCCACCCCGAGATGCCTGTCAGCCATACGACGGATCAGATCAGGGGAAAAAAAGACATTCTGCGTTACCGCGTCGACGACCATAAAATCGTTGCCAAGGCCATGCATTTTAGAGAACTGCATCATCTACTCCATATACGCGGATACAGCACGGGAACGTTAGTAATTCACCTGCGTTGGGCCACCATTATCGCCACGATCGTTACGATCCGGGGTCGTTGTCTGAATGGCGCTTTCGGTTTTTTTGGTTGGCGGCGGCGCATTTTTGTCAGCCGGCGGGAAATAGAGCGGCCCTTTCAGACCACAGCCCGTCAGGCTAAATAAGGTTAATAATACAGCCAGGGTTCGACACACGTCTTTCATTGTAGGTTGCCTGTTGGTTCATTCTTTCTGCTTTCTATCATCGCAGGAGAAGACACAAAAGCAAGCGTTTAGCACGTCTTTATAAAATCGGAAAAGCCGCCCGTTTACCTGTTCACGACACATCTTCAACGCCAAATATGCTTTGCTAAGCCTTTTCTTCTCAAGGCCAGGATGGCGTGATGAAAATTAACAAGCTCTTTTATCTTCTTTCACTTTCACTGTTGTTACAGCCCGCCCTGGCATGCCGGTTAGATCCGCCTGAGCATAATGCTTATCAGCCGTGGGGCAAAGGAGCGGTTTATATGCAAGCGGGCGAAGAAAATGTCATTGCGTTACCAGAAATTAACTTCAAACGCCTGCGTCGCCTGCCGAACCTGGCGATTGATTATGCGCATCCTAAAGGGTGGAAAGAAGAACCACCGTTAACGGATCTGACTACCGATTATGTCTATCAAGGCGCACAGTCGACTTATTCCCAGTATGCGTATCACAGTGATGGCCGCTACATCGTGTACGCAGGCAAAGTCATGTATAACCCACCCGGCACGCCGCCTGTGGACATTCCCTCTTTTCAAGCCTTCGACAGCTTTGCCGCTGATAAAAACAGCCATTATTACGAAGGCAAACGTACCGGCGATAACAGCACTGAAAGGCCAGTGAATGTGGCTACGCTGCGCAAAATTGACTTCGACAGCAGATGGCGTCCTGACTGGTTGGGGCTAATTTTGCGCGACGATCGGTATCTCTACGTCAATGGGCATCGCCTTGATGAGCCGGATAGTTTTACCGTGTTGGCGCAAAAATCCTGGGATCAGCGCGGCAAATTTTCTGCGGCATTTAACCCCTGCGTCGCGATGCCTTTCGGTCCCTGGGATACTCTGGCGCGAACACGTACGCGGCTTATCATTAACGGCGAACCGCTTAAAGCCGATCCCGATACCTTTTCTATTGTGCGCTGGATGCCAGGGTCGCTGCTAACCTTTCGCGATAAAAACGGCCTGCATCGCTATGTCCTCAACCAGGGCAACCTGGAATGGGACGAAGATACGCACAAACATTGTAACGCCTTCAACCTCCTGGAGAAGCGCGTCCTGTGGCGTAAAGGCCCCGATTGCCAGCAAGCAGAGATCCCAGGCCTTGACCCGGAGCAGTTCCATCCGCTCAGCGATGCCGTGGCGCAGTATCAGGACAAACTGTATGTCATTACCAAAACGGACTCTGATGAAAATAAGCTGGAAATCGTCACTCTCGACAACCCGAATCTGACCATTGATAAACGTTTTAACGCCGGAAGGAATCATGGCTATCTGCTTACCCGACACGGCTATCAACCAGGCGGATTGCAGGTATTCGAATCAACAGGAACGTTGATTCTGATGGATTACCGCGTGCCTGATGAAAAGGAAGCACACCTGAACGATAACCCCTATCTGCGAAATTGGTTCGCCCGTGATGACCGCTACGTTTATGTTTTCGATGGCACGCAACTCTGGCGGTACCCGACGCCTGATAGCAAAGCGGTACGGGTGACATGGTTCGAGCAGCATTCCGGCTATGGCTATGGTGCCCACTACCGCACGGGATATCTGGATGGCAAGCTGATGGATGACGGTGTGTTTGTTCCGACGGGGGTGAAATATTCCACTCGCGCGCAGCCTGCAGGCGCGTCTGCTGATTGGCGTGACGACCCCTCTTTTAAAATAGACGGTACCGGGGTGCACTGGCGCAAAGTGCTCTCTTCTCAAGGACATTGGGGCAAATGGGAAAGGCTACCAGGCCTCGATCCACGGCAATTTCACCTCATCACCAGGCGTATCGCGCATTATCAAAACCGCCTGTATATCGCTACGTTATCCCCTTTAGGCGAAGACAGCTTAGCGATATTTGAAGTGAGTTCATCCTCGCCCTTTGTCAGTAAGTGGACGCATAACGGAACAGAGGGCGAGAAATGAAAGCACAGGCGCGGCTTTGATGCGATTCGCTCCTGCGGCTATACTGCCGCCATCACGTAAAACGGGAAACGACAATGAACGACAGTGAATTTCATCGCCTTGCTGACACCCTTTGGATGACCATTGAAGAGCGTCTGGACGACTGGGATGGCGACAGCGATATCGACTGCGAAATTAACGGCGGCATATTAACCATCACCTTTGAAAACGGCAGCAAAATCATCATCAACCGCCAGGAACCCCTGCATCAGGTGTGGCTGGCGGCCAAACAAGGCGGTTACCATTTCGATCTGAAAGGTGACGAGTGGGTTTGCGACCGTTCAGGCGAAACTTTCTGGGATCTGCTGGAACAGGCGGCGACGCAACAGGCTGGCGAAGAGGTAAGTTTTCGCGGCTAACATCTACCCCGGATAAGGCACTGCGCCGCATCCGGGAGTCCCGGGTAGGCTGCGCTTACCCGGGCTACCCACTAAAACATCAAGAGAAGTACTGCTGCAACAGCGGCGCGTCGTTATCCTGATTGGCAGACGCAACGGGCGTGATAGCCTGATTGCGGAACGGAATCACCTGCGCCCGGCCATCCACATTCACGATTTGATAGAACTGCGGCAGGTTGAAGTTGATAAAGCTTGAGCCGTAGGTAAAGCGGTCGTGCGACGACGAATAGAAGCGACTAACGTCGCGCACCAGCTCCTCTTTGCTGCCTTCGCAGTGGTGATACACTTCCGCGCGGTTGCTTTCATCCAGAATATAGATATTGAAACCGTCATCGCCGGTCTCTTCGAAGAAGAACTGAATAATCCCTTCGCTGGCAAACCCATCCACCACCTGCGGCAGCTTGACGTGGTTCGTTTCGACCTGAACCGACAGCCCGTGCAGTTTGTTATGAGAAATCGCGCCATAAAACTCAATCGCGTTTTCCAGTTTCTGCACCGATACATTCAGGCGCTCGAAGAAAAGCCCCCAGGTCTGTCCGGCCACGCGTAACGCTTTGAAGCGCCCCGTTTCCTGGCGGGTACTGGACAGGCGCAGCTCAATGCATTCAGAAACCAGTTGCTGCACGCGGGTACGGATCAAGCCGCGCAGATGCTGGCTATAACAGAATACTTCAACGCTATCCGGCGGCGCGGCATCCTGATGCATTTTGCCCAGAATGGTTTTCAGCGCTTCAATCATCGCCTGCTCGCCGTTGAAATGCAGGGTACGCACTTCATTCCAGGAGTTGCGATAAAGCAGGTCTACGCTGCCAACCAGACAGTTTTGCTGCTCACCGAAGCTGAACACATCAAGCTTACGGAAATCGAAATGCACGACCTGGTTACGGAATGCCGCAGTCGGGTCATATTCCAGGTTCACGATAATCGCCAGATGGCGGATTTCGCACGGGCTGTACAGCGCTTTTGGCGTTGGCGCAGGCAGACGCAGCGGGAAGTGATGGGACACATTCGCCACCATCTCCTGCAGTTTTGCCAAATCGACAATGCCATTACCTTTAATAAACAGGCGAGTACGCGACGTCAGCAAACCATTGAACCACGCCCACGCCACCAGTTTGTTCAGGTAACGGTTATATTCCAGCGGCTGGTGGCTAACGATAGAGTCCATGTTCGGGGCACGGTTGTACAGATACCAACCTGTGCGGTTCGCACGGCCCGGCGGCACATGGATAAAGGTTAAATTAGGCTCGGAGAGATCCGGAGAAATCTGCGGATTCACCAGGGTGACTTTACCCGGCAACGCTTCGAAAGCGGCATATAACTTACGGGTCAGCACACCGATGTCCTGCGGACTGGCGGAGACGCTCAGATTGTTGCGGCGCGCAAAGCGAATCAGGTTACGGTAGCTCTGCATCATGGCATCGAGCAGCTCGTTATGCGCTTCACGCACCTGGTCGATTTTCCAGTTTGCCCGGTTATCGAGCATGGTGAGACGCGCTTCGTCCCACCCCCACTCTTTCACTAACTGACTGACCACTTCACGCCGCCAGCCCACACAGGCACGCTCACGGCTCAGTTTCTCGCACACTTTTAAATAGAAACATCGACGCACAAGATCAAGGCGCGTGAAATCTTCAATCGCGGTCAGATAATGGGTGACGCGCTCCAGCATCATGCAGTAATGATCCAGACCGAACGAAACGATTTCACCGTCGTGCAGACGCTGTTTAATGTCTTTCGCCAACAGGCGGGTGTTCGGATACTCCCAGGAATAGGCTTCCAGTAGCAGAGTTTTCAGCACTGCTTTATAGGGGGAGTCGATACTTTTATAGAGCTGCCACAGGCTGGCGCCGAAGTACTCTTCGGCGGAAAGGGAGCTCAGGCCGCCGAGGTCCAGCCATTCATTTGGCGTCAGTACGCCCTGTGCATAGAGCGTCATGACGTAATCGTCATAGTGCTCTTCTTCATCGCCCGGCACCATATTCCACAGAATACGCTTACCGGCCAGACGCACAGCGGTACGATAGAATTCATCAAGCAACAAAATATGCTGCGTCGAGCCACAGTCTTCACCACCCAGACTGCCGCTTTCATTATGGCGGAAGCGGTTTTCATCAATTAAGAAGAAGCTGACTTCCACACCCAGCGATGCGGCCCAGCTCTCAAGCAGGCTGCATTTACGCTGCAACAGTTGGCGCTCTTCGTTATCGAGCCACGACTGGTGGCAAACCCAGATATCCAGGTCAGAAGAGCAGCTTTGTCCTACCGATGAAGTACTGCCCATGGAGTAGACGCCAGTTATCGGCAACTCGCCCTTTGGCGATTCCTGCGGGGGCATTCCACGGTAGAGCTCAAGCTCACTGAGGTAGTGGCGTTGGGTTTCATCAGGCGTGTAGAGGCAAATGCCTTTTGGAACGCTACCTTCGAGATAGCCCGGCATCAACGGATGATGGTAGTGCAAAAGCGTGGGCAGCAGACTGTAGACCTGCTGGAAAGCAGGGCCCATGGCCGCTAGCGCGCGATCCACACGCAATTGATTGATGGCATCCAGCCTCTGTTTCAGAGTCTCAATATAGAGGTACAAGACGTATCGCCTGATGTTTACAGAAAGTCCAAAATCGCCGTCACCTTTTTTCGCCCTTGTCTTTGTGGTGGTACAGACGAAAAAATGGTCTAAAACGTGATCAATTTAACACCTTGCTGATTGACCGTAAAGAAAGATGCGCTACATACCAGTTTAGCACCATTTACAATGTGTAAATTCCCAATTACGGCTGAGGGTGTGTCTCGTTTTGACGAGACCGTGCTCGCCTCACCTATGCAATCACCACGAACACTGACACCCTAAGACAAGAATGTTAGGATGGTCGATGGATGATAATGACGGTAACAAGCATGTTAGACAATGTTCTGAGAATTGCCACACGGCAAAGTCCCCTTGCACTTTGGCAGGCACAATATGTTAAGCAGCGTCTTGAGGCACTCCACCCGGGCCTGACGGTCGAACTGGTGCCTATGGTCACGCGTGGCGATGTCATTCTGGACACCCCTCTGGCGAAAGTCGGCGGTAAGGGTCTGTTTGTGAAGGAACTTGAGCTGGCATTGCTTGAAAACCGCGCCGATATCGCCGTGCACTCTATGAAAGATGTCCCCGTCGAGTTCCCGGAAGGGTTGGGTCTGGTGACGATTTGTGAGCGTGAAGATCCGCGCGACGCCTTTGTCTCTAATCACTACAGCGACATCGACGCGCTGCCTGCAGGGAGCGTAGTTGGCACATCAAGTTTACGCCGGCAGTGTCAGTTGGCGGCACGCCGCCCCGATCTGGTGATCCGCTCTTTGCGTGGCAACGTCGGTACCCGTCTGTCGAAACTCGATAGCGGCGATTATGACGCCATCATCCTGGCGGTGGCAGGCCTGAAACGTCTGGGGCTCGAATCGCGAATTCGCGTCGCGCTGCCAGTAGAGCTTTCGCTCCCGGCAGTGGGTCAGGGTGCGGTGGGCATTGAGTGCCGTCTTGCAGACGAACGCACCCGTTTGCTGCTCGCCCCGCTTAACCATCACGAAACCGCCGTGCGGGTTTCTGCAGAGCGCGCCATGAATACCCGTCTCGAAGGCGGCTGCCAGGTACCAATTGGCAGCTATGCTGAATTACATGATGGTGAACTGTGGTTGCGTGCGCTGGTTGGCGCGCCGGACGGATCGAAAATGGTCCAGGGTGAGCGCCGGGGTCATCCGGACGAAGCCGTCCAGTTAGGTATCTCACTTGCCGAGGAACTGCTGGATAACGGCGCACGTGAAATTCTGGCTGACGTCTACAACGGAGATGCGCCCGCATGAATATCCTTGTCACCCGCCCCTCCCCGGCAGGGGAAATGTTAGTGAGCCGACTGCGCGCACTGGACAGGTGGCATGGAGCTTTCCGTTGATTGAGTTCACCCCAGGCAGGGAACTCAACACGCTGCCCGAACGTTTGTCGGCGCTGGGCGAAGACGATATGGTTTTTGCCTTATCACAGCATGCCGTGACATTTGCCCACGCGCATTTACAGCAAACCCACGCTCACTGGCCTTTACAGCCACGCTACTTTGCCATTGGTCGTACGACCGCGCTGGCGTTACATACTGCCAGCGGTATTGAGGTTCGCTATCCACTGGACCAGGAAATCAGCGAAGTCCTACTACAATTGCCTGAATTACAAAACATTCAGGGCAAACGTGCGCTAATCTTACGGGGAAACGGCGGACGTGAGTTATTAGGTGAAACGCTGGTGGCTCGTGGCGCTCAGGTTGAGTTTTGCGAATGTTATCAACGCTGTGGAAAATTGTATGACGGGGCACAAGAGGCCATGCGCTGGCATACGCGCGGCGTCGATACGATAGTGGTCACCAGCGGTGAGATGCTGCAACAGCTTTTTACGCTTATTCCGCTCTGGTATCGCGAAAATTGGTTACTACGCTGTCGGCTGTTGGTCGTCAGCGAGCGTCTGGCGAACCTCGCCCGGGAATTGGGCTGGCAAGATATTCAGGTCGCTGAAAACGCAGACAACGATGCGCTGCTTCGCGCATTACAATAACACTCATAATGGGAAGCCATAATGACGGAACAACAACACTCCTCTGCCGTGGTTGAAGAAACCAAGCAGGCTGATGGCTACACGCCGCCGCCGAAAAACGCCGAGAAGAACAACCGCGCGGGCAAGACAAGTCTTGCACTTAGCGTGATTGCTATTGCAATTGCGCTGGCAGCAGGCGTCGGTCTTTATGGCTGGGTAAAGCAGCAAACTACCGTACTGCGCGCAACGAATGATGAGCTGGCCAACCAGGTCATTGCGATGCAGCAAGCGCAGGACAAACAAAAAGCCGGGCTGGAAGGCGTTATTAAACAGCAGGCCACGCAGCTTGAAGAGGCCAAACGTCAGCAAGACGCGCTCGCCAGGCAGTTAAATGAGGTTCAGCAAAAAGTCGCCACTATTTCCGGCACCGATGCGAAAACCTGGCTACTGGCGCAAGCTGATTTCCTGGTCAAACTGGCCGGGCGTAAGTTATGGAGCGATCAGGATGTCACCACCGCCGCGGCGCTGCTGAAAAGCGCAGATGCCAGCCTGGCGGACATGAACGATCCCAGCCTTATCACTGCGCGCCGCGCCATTACTGATGATGTCGCCAGCCTCTCTGCGATTTCTCAGGTGGATTATGACGGCATCATCCTGAAAGTGAACCAACTCTCGAACCAGATTGATAATCTGCGTCTGGCGGATAACAACGACGACGATTCCCCGATGGATTCAGACAGCAGTGAGCTGTCGAGTTCCCTTAGCGAATGGCGCGTGAATCTGCAAAAAAGCTGGCAGAACTTTATGGACAGCTTCATCACGATTCGCCGTCGCGATGAAACCGCAGTGCCATTGCTGGCCCCGAACCAGGACATCTATCTGCGCGAAAATATCCGCTCAAGGCTGTTAGTTGCGGCACAGGCCGTACCTCGCCATCAGGAAGAGACCTACAAGCAGGCGCTGGATAATGTCTCTACCTGGATTCGCGCCTACTACGATACGGATGATTCCGCCACCAAAGCGTTTCTTGAGGAAATTGATAAGCTCGAGCAGCAGTCCATCGCCATGGCGGTGCCTGAGTCGCTGAAAAGCCAGCCGATTCTGGAGAAACTGATGCAGACCCGTGTGCGTAATCTTCTGGCGCAGCCTGGCGTTGCTCCGGATCCTAATGCGCCTGCTCAAGCGCCGCAGGGAGAATAATCATGCTGAAAGTATTATTACTCTTTGCGCTGCTGATCGCCGGTATCGTGTTAGGTCCGATGATCGCCGGCCATCAGGGCTATGTGCTAATCCAGACTGACACTTACAACATTGAAACCAGCGTCACTGGCCTGGTCATCATTCTGGTACTGGCGCTGGTAGTGCTTTTTGCCCTCGAATGGCTGTTACGCCGTATTTTCCGCACCGGCGCGCATACGCGTGGCTGGTTCGTTGGCCGTAAACGTCGCCGCGCCCGTAAACAGACGGAACTGGCGCTCATCAAGCTGGCAGAAGGCGATTATCAGCAGGTTGAGAAGTTGATGGCGAAAAACGCCGATCATGCGCAACAACCCGTGGTGAACTACTTACTGGCGGCCGAAGCGGCACAGCAACGTGGCGATGAAGTGCGTGCGAATCAGCACCTTGAGCGTGCCGCAGAGCTGTCGGAAAACGATCCGATCCCGGTCGAAATTACCCGTGTTCGTCTGCAACTGGCACGCAATGAAAATCATGCCGCGCGCCATGGCGTTGACCGACTGCTGGAAATTACCCCGCGTCATCCGGAAGTGTTGCGCCTGGCAGAACAGGCTTACATCCGCACCGGCGCATGGAGTTCACTGCTGGACATAATTCCGTCGATGGCAAAAGCGAACGTCGGAGATGAGGCACATCGCGAAGCACTCCAGCAACAAGCCTGGATTGGGCTAATGGATCAGGCGCGTGCCGATCTGGGAAGCGAGGGGCTACGAAGCTGGTGGAAAAACCAGAGTCGCAAAACCCGTCATCAAATCCCCTTACAGGTGGCAATGGCAGAACACCTTATCGAATGTGACGATCACGATACTGCCCAGGCGATCCTCCTGGATGGGCTGAAACGACAGTATGACGACCGCCTGGTTCTGGTGATCCCGCGCCTGAAAACCAATAATCCTGAGCAGGTAGAAAAAGTCCTGCGCCAGCAAATCAAAACGCAGGGCGACCGCCCGATGCTCTGGAGTACGCTGGGGCAATCACTGATGAAACACGGCGAGTGGAAAGAGGCCTGCCTGGCGTTTCGTGCCGCGCTGAAACAACGCCCGGATGCATTCGATTACGCCTGGCTTGCTGACTGCCTCGACCGGCTGCACCAGCCGGAAGAGGCCGCAGAGATGCGTCGTGATGGTCTGCTGCTCACATTGCAGAACACCCCCCCTTCCTGATCCTCTGTCGGGGCCGCAAGGCCCCGATTTTTTGCCTGGCTGACATTTCTGAATATCCTGTGCTACAGTTTTCCCGTCTCAATTAACGGAACGTCTCTGCCAATGTAACGATCTTCCCGAGTTAACCCCTTTCAATCGATGCAGCGCTTGCTGCAGGAAATAACTCGTTTTGGGAAATCGTTACCATGAACACCCTATTGTTCGCGCTCGTGCGCGCGCTGCGCACGCACCGCTGGCTGCGGCTGTTGCTCTGCGCATTTGTCTTATCTTCACTGGGTAATGGCCTGACCCAAGTACTGGTCTTCGGTCAGCTCTTACGCTGGCATGCCTCACCTTCAACACTCACCCTCGCCTACCTGTTGGCAACGCTACCGGGCTTTGTGGGCAGCCTGGCGGGAGAAAAGCTCTGTCGACGTTTGTCGCCCCTGTCTCTTTTAATCATCACAGAGCTGTTGGGTATGGTCGCCCTCGCCCTTCCTCTGTTCGGGCTCATGTATCACAGTATCCCCGCTTTGCTGATGGTTCAGTCGGCAGAGGCGTTGCTGGGCGGGATGTCCTGGCCTGCGTTGGCGTTGGTATTCAAGCGCGGCCTTACGCATGAGGAATTGCCCGCGGCCACAGGAATGGAGAGTGTTATTTTTGCCTCTCAGGTATTGCTGGGAACGGGGGTGGGCGTGCTGTTGTTCGACCATGTTGCCCCGCTAATATTGCTGAGCATTGATGCACTGAGTTTTCTGGCGTCGGTGGCTCTGCTCATGCTGACACGGGCACATTATCGTGCCCATGACATGAGCAATCGCAATAACGGACAACCGTTATCGACTATTGCATGGCCTTCACTGACCGCCGCACAAAAGCGCAGCCTGCTGATCCTGCCTGCCCTTGCCGCGGTTGGTTCACCAGCCATGGCCCTCTTGCCCGCACTGGCGCAACAGATACACCCGGACGACGCTAGCGGGCTGGCATTACCGCTACTGTTCGCCCGTAGCCTGGGGCAGCTTTGTGGCCCGCTGCTGCTGAATGGTGAAAAGTTGCCGCACTATGCCCGCCGCAATCGCCTGTTAGTGCTGTGTCTGGCCATTTTCCTTGGGGCATACGGCCTGCTGCCGCTGCTCTCAGAGGAGAAGAGCGCGGCACTGGGGCTTATTTTTATCGCCCATCTGGCTTCGAATGTGGTGTTTGCTGTCGGTACGTTTAGTCTGCTTGCCGGGTTTAGCGGAGATGAGATCCCGGCAGCCAGCGCAAAAGCGTGGCGCTGGCAAACATTAACCGCCACTCTGATGACCACCATTGCGGCCTGGCTTGCCAGCGAATGGGGCGCCGCGCAGGCGCTCTACAGCGTATCACTGAGCGCATTGCTTTTGATGAGTGTTGTGATGGCACGCTACCGGGAATAAGGCATAAAAAAACGCCTGCTCGAAAGCAGGCGTTAAAACAGGTCTGTTTGACAACATAAATGGGTGCTTCACTCAACGTAGTGTCCATGGTGTTTGATGAGGCCGAAGCGACATCTGTCAGTGGACGATAAGCACCGTAAACGGCTCTGCATCATTCCGGAGTTTATGAGGCCAGAAGGCGAACATAAGAGGTGGAATGAGCATCTACACGTATATTATTGCACATAGTGTGCCAGGTTCGCATTAGCAAAACAGCACGCTTAAGTTCTTTTCAGATAACAGGAAAACCGGGCTCTGCGGCGGCAATCGCCCCAATTTAGCTACGGTGCCAGACGCTTTATTGTCGCTCACAGGAGACAGCTACAATGCCAGACAGCCTATTTCTTATAAATCAGGGAATTAGATGTCACCAATTGACGACAAAGGTAGGTTGGGTTGTCGCTGATACGCAACACCGTAAAATGAGAGGTTTTTAGAATGCAAAAAACAAAAAACCCCGCTTTATTCAAGCGGGGTTCAAAAGTGGTCGGCGAGAGAGGATTCGAACCTCCGACCCACTGGTCCCAAACCAGTTGCGCTACCAAGCTGCGCTACTCGCCGATGTACTGCTTTTTGAATTTTTGTTCAATCTAAGTTGTGGTGCGAGGGGGGGGACTCGAACCCCCACATCCTAAGGACACTAACACCTGAAGCTAGCGCGTCTACCAATTCCGCCACCTTCGCATTCCACGAAACTTTTACTACTAAATAATGGGGTGGCTAATGGGACTCGAACCCACGACAACTGGAATCACAATCCAGGGCTCTACCAACTGAGCTATAGCCACCACTACAAATCTTTTCACGCGGCCCTGTGATTTCACAGTCCACCGCAGCTCATCAAGCACCGGGTTAAATGGTGCGCCCGACAGGATTCGAACCTGAGACCTCTGCCTCCGGAGGGCAGCGCTCTATCCAGCTGAGCTACGGGCGCTTAGCGCCGTTGCGGGGGTGGATAATACGGACTTCCCCCCCCTCTGTCTAGTGCCTTTTTAAATAAAATGCGCGTTTGGTTATGCTTTGCGCATTTTGCTGATTATTCCCCCACTCGCTGCGTCACAGCGTGGCGGTTTAAACCCAGTACCTTATAAATAACGCTCACTGCTGCCATGAAGATGATACCCACAAACAGTGACATACGGGTGTCGTCATTGAAGGCCATACCAATCAGCACGCACACCAGGAAAGCCATGGTCGCATAGTTCGCCCACGGGAACAGCACGGAGCGGAACGGATGGCTGGCAATCGCCTGACGATGCGCATGGCGGAATCGCAGTTGGCTGATCAAAATCACAAACCACGGCACCATACCCGGTAGTACGCTGGCGCTATAAACATAGACAAACACGCGCTGCGGGTTAGGAATGATGTAGTTCAGGCAGGAGCCAATCAGCAGGATGATGATAGAAATGGTCACGCCGGCAACGGGAACGCCGTTTTTCGAGACTTTCGCCACACCCGCCGGTAACTGACGGTTTTTCGCCAGTGCATAGAGCATGCGCCCACAGCTGTACATACCGCTGTTACAGCCAGACAGTGCAGCCGTCAGCACAACAAAGTTGATGATACCTGCCGCTGCGGTAATGCCGATTTTGGCGAAAGTCAGAACAAACGGGCTACCGTTAGTGCCGATCTCATTCCACGGGAAGATAGTCACGATAACGAAAATCGCGCCCACATAAAAAATCAGGATACGCCACAGCACTTTGCTTACCGCGCTGCGCAGCGTCACTTGCGGGTTTTTCGCTTCACCGGCGGTGATACCGATAAGCTCTACGCCCTGGTAAGACGCCACAACGATACACAGCGCCGTCAGGAACCCCTTCCAGCCGCCTGCAAAGAAGCCGCCGTGCTCGGTCAGATTGCTAAAACCAATCGCGTGACCGCCATTACCAAAACCAAAGAAGATAACGCCCAGTCCCACGATAATCATCACGATGATGGTGGTGACCTTGATCATTGCGAACCAGAATTCGATTTCACCGTACAGACGCACCGCCGCCAGGTTCGCGACTGCAACCAGCCCAACGGCAATCAGCGCGGGTATCCACTGCGCCAGGTCCGGGAACCAAAACTGCACATAGACGCCGATGGCCGTAATTTCCGAGATACCAACCGCCATCCACATAAACCAGTAGGACCAGGCGGTAAGATATCCAAAGAAGGGACTCATATAGCGGTGCGCATAAACGGCGAATGAACCGGTAACGGGTTCCAGGAAGAGCATTTCGCCCATTGAGCGCATGATGAAGAAGACAAAAAGCCCGGCGATAATGTACGCCAGTAGCACGGAAGGACCAGCCCATTTCAGGGTGCTTGCGGCCCCCATAAAGAGCCCCACACCTATCGTGCCGCCCAGGGCAATCAATTCAATGTGACGAGACTCCAGGCCGCGCTGGAGCTCGGGTTTGTTTTCAGCCATATAACCTCTGTCGTGTTTGCAACTTTCCCGCTGTGCGGGTTGTTTTTATGAGAATAACGTGCGTCAAAGCCATCCCGGAGGCGATAACCGCGCAAAATATACTGGGATGATGCATTGAGTGAGCGAATGGTTTCTTAAAATGATGAAAATGGCAAATGATGTGTAAAAAAAATCTGGGTATCGCACAATAAAAAAGCGAATGCCCCATATCAACGGGGCATGGCAGGAGAAAATTACAGATTGCCGCGGTAATGCCAGGACAAGTAACGCAGCAGACGTAGCTGTCGGGTGACGCGGCTCGGCTGCGAAAGCAGGCGATACAGCCACTCAAGCCCCAGTCGTTGCCAGATGCCCGGCGCTCGTTTTACATAACCGGTAAAGACGTCGTAGGTGCCGCCGACGCCCATATAGAGGGCGTGAGCGTAGACTTCGCGGCAGTCACGCATCAATATCTCCTGGCGCGGTGAGCCCATCGCGACGGTCACGATTTTCGCCCCGCTCGCACGAATCCGCTCAAACAGCGCCTGCCTGTCTTCGGCACGGAAATAACCGTCCTGGCTGCCAACGATATTGACCTGCCACTGTTTACGCAGCTTATCTTCCGTTTGCTCCAGCACTTCTGGCTTTCCGCCCAACAAAAATACCGGCGTCCCTTCGCGCCCCGCTCTTTCCATTAGCGCTTCCCAGAGATCGGCCCCCGCAACACGCTCAACGCGTGCCTGCGGAAATTTCTTCCGGATCGATCGCACCACGCTAATACCATCGGCATATTTGAATTCAGCCGCCTCAATCAGCGACCTCACCTGCGGGTTGTCCTCAATAGTGAGCATTTTCTCAGCGTTGATGGCGACCAGGGTTCCTTCCTTAAGTGCGCCACCGGCATATAAATAGTCCAGTGCATGTTGCATATCACGCCAGCCAATCAATTTCAGCCCACGTAGCTCATACACCGGAGCCACTGTGTTGTCAGTCATTCGTATCCTTAGTCAGACCCGCGACAAAGAGGTGCCGCGCTTGTTAATCAACCCGGCACTATCAAACAGCCAGTACAACAGTTTCGCCGTCAGCAGGCAGGCGCCAAAGATGACGAGGAAAAAGACCACTCGAGAAGCAAATGCGTCCAGCCCTTCACGCGCCAGCACGATCATGTTGAAGATGGCACCAAAACAGAAACTGTGCAAAATGGCGGCCTTGTAGCGGTTGGTCTCCCGATTGCCAAGGGTATATAACCAGTCAAACCACTTGATAATCAGCCCAACCACTACCGCACCCAGCGGAATAAACCAGACACCGCCCATTACCACCAGTGAGCCAATCAGGGTGGGGGAAATCGCCAGACCCGAGTGGTTATTCAACACTTCCCACGTAAAATAGTTCGCCGAATTCAACACAATGCCAGGACGTGAAGGCCACAGCCAGGTGGGAATAAAGACATAGAAATCACGAACGATCGGAGCTAGCCCCTGGAAATCGATCTTGTCGTAATTTTGCAGCAGCAACGACAGATTTTCCCAGGGCGAGAAGGTATCGCGGGTGAGATACAAGAAGGTGTAAAACGCCTCATCACCGCTGACATTGAGCCCGTAGCGTTTAAGCGCCAGCCAGAACATGCCGACAATGCCCATTACCCCTGCCGCTGCCAGCATCCACAGCGAAATCCAGCCACGGATAATCCCGATAAACAAGAAGATAGCGAAAGCGATGATGATGTTAGCGCGCGTCCCGCCGACAATCATGTAGGTCAGCAGGCCAAACGCCACGGTACTGACCAGGAAGAACAGCCACGCCCGCCCATCCTGACGCAGAAAATAGACCACCAGCATGGCGGGAATAAAGAAATAGAAGAACCGCTTGAGCGCAACACCAGAGACTTCACTGGAAAAAATCTGGCTATAGGAATGCAGACGGAACAGCAAAAAGCCGTTATGCATGAAAAAGATACCCACACTCACCAGCGCAAGAATCATCAGCATCGCGCAGGTTAAATGCGTCTCCACCCGATTGACGGTAAACAGAGGACGGCGTTCATCCACACGGGATGACGCACGTAACCGTGTTTTATACGTCACATAGTACACACCGTAAAAACAGGCCGCAGCCAGCAAGGACTGTAGCATAACGCCAGGCGGCGCCACGCCAACATCGAAGCGAAACACCAGGATGCTGGTCAATGGAAAACCGAAGAAAAACGTTAGCAAAAACAGCAATGAAAAAAAGACATTGAAATTAAAGCGCACGCGGCGGAACTCAAACCACGTCAGCGTGGCGATAAACAGCGTCGCCAGCAGCCAGATGATCAGCAACCCACTGAATTCAAGCGGACTCATCACGCCTCCCCTGCGGCAATGCACAGTGCCTGATGCCAGGGTGCAATAAAGTTCGGACTAAAGAAAGTGATGGTATCTTTGTCGACCGCCAGCAACTGACGTTGCGCTTCACGAATGATCGCTTCATTGAGCAGGTCATCGGTAAACAGCACTGGAACGCCCTCTTCCACCATATCCCGCCAGAACGGGTTCTTGCGGTTGAGCACACAGGGCACACCCGCCTGAATCAACAGACACAGCGTGCCGATACCTTGCTGGCGCGCGAAGATGAAATAACCCAGGTCGCACTGGCTCAACAGTGTCAGGTAATCATCAAACGCCATCTTCTCGTTCAGGATACGCAAATTGTCCGGGCTAAACAGTGCCAGCCCGGCCTGACGAACCTGCTCAATGTAGACTTCGTTATTTGCCGGGTAGCCCATGGGCACAATGATATTTACCGTATCGCCAAACTGCCGATGAATCGCTTTTAAGGCGGCGATATGTTCATTACTGGGATCGCCGGAATTCCCCACCAACAGCGTCAGCTTGCCCTCGCGCTGCATTTCATAGCCCAGCGTGTTGAGTGCCGGGTCCATACGCGTTGGGAAGTACAGCAACTCACCGCGTACATCCGGGTGCCGGTCTGCAAACCAGGCCAGATCGCCACGGGTCGCGAAGATAGTGCCGACCCTTCCCTGCGCCAGACGCCGCAACGGGTAAAACAGGCGGAATTTCAGGCTACGGGAGACCTCATACAGATCGGCGCCCCAGGCATGCCAGTGAAATTGCGAGCGCTTAATCGCCCCGCGTAGCAGTGCCAGCCAGATACCGGTATTGAATTGACCGTGAAAAAAGAAACGTTGCTGCCTGTCGGCCTGCGCTTTGGCAATAACGGCCTTCGCCAGCGCCTGCTTACTGCCATAAAAATGCAAATGCAGGTTCGGGTAAGCGTCACTCATGCCGTCGTCCTGTCCGGCGAGCATAAATTCACGGGCATGGATGCCCATTGCCGCGAGATGTTCATTAAAGAAACGCAGCACGGTGTGATTATGATGAGGGATATCCGATCCCAGTACGTGTATGAGTGCCGTCATGCCCGTCTACGCCAGAGTAAAAACACGCCACAACAGAGGGCGAAATAAATTATGTAGGTTGCCATATAGGCCTGCGCCGCTCCTGCCGCACCGTGGGTCGGGATCAGGAGACGGGAAAAAAGCGTCAGCAATGCAAACTGGCTCACTTCCGCCAGAATATAAAAGCGCAGCGAGGCTTTCGCGATAACCAGATAACCAAAAACGTAAGCGCCCACTTTCAATACGTCCCCAACCAGTTGCCAGGCAAACAGGTCACGCATCGCCGTAAATTTGTCAGAAAACAGCAGCCAGATAGCCACGTCGCGCAGCAACCAGACGCAGAAACTCACGGCCGCCACCGCAGGCAACACAAAGCGCAGCGATTTCACGATCTCGCGAGTGATGTCCTGTTTTGTGGAGAGCCTCGAGAGAGTAGGAAGCAGATACACGCTAAACGAGGCGGTAATAAATTGTAGATAAGCATCGGAGATACTGCTTACCCCTTGCCAGATTCCCACGTCGTCCCAGCTATAATGGGTAGCCAGCAAATTTCGCATCATCACATAGGCCAGCGGGATCGTGACAGACGTGATAAGCGCCATCAGAGTGAATTTGCTGAGTTGCCCGGCCAGCCCGTTATCCCAGCGTGGGCGAAAATAGCTTAATGGAACGTGGCTGCGGCGCACCAGCAACAGCATCGCCGGGAAAACCACCAGCGCAGGCACCAACGCCATACCAAGTAATGCTCCCTGATACTCACCCAGCTTGTAGCAAAGATACCAGGCGGCCACCCCCACCACGCTACCAATAATCAGTGACAGCGCGTTACCCGCCGCATCGCGAAAGCCTTTCATCACCGCCAGCAGCAGGTTCGCCCAGGCAATTCCCATTTGCACCAGCGCCACCAGCCGCACCAGCCCCTGGTAATCAGCATGACCAAACAAGCCGCGACTGATCGGCGCCGCCGCCAGTAAAAAGATCAGCGCCAGCAGCATTGAGAAGCCCAGCACCATGGCAGAAGACGTGCCGACGACCTCACGTAATTGCGTGGGGTCATCATGGTGTTGAGAGACAAATTTCGTCACGCCATTAAAGATACCTGCGCCTGCAAGCACGCCGAGCACAATGATCAACTGACGAAAGTTACCCGCCTGCCCAACCCCGGAGGGGCCATAGGCCAGCGCCAGCAGTTTAACCACCAGTAGCCCGGCGCCAATCTTGACGAGAGTACTTGCCGCCGTCCAGACAGAAGCTTTTGCCAGCGACATGTTAGCGGAAATAGCTCAGTAACGTGTTAATCACGGTACGCTGGTTAACAGGGGCGAGATTGTAGAACAGAGGCAGACGAAGCAAACGCTCACTTTCCTGCGTCGTATAACGATCCTCACCGTGGAACTCACCAAATTTCGCCCCGGCAGGTGATGCGTGCAGCGGAATATAATGGAACACAGAGAGAATCTCGGCCTCTTTCAGGAAGGCGATGAGCTTGCTGCGATCTTCTTCGTCACGCAGCTTGATATAAAACATATGGGCGTTATGCCCGCACTCTTCGGGAATCGACGGCAGCGTAATACGCCCGGCGCGTGCCAGCGGCGACAAGGCATCGAAATAGGTTTGCCACAGGGACAAACGCTGCTGATTGATACGATCTGCTGCTTCAAGCTGCGCCCATAGATAGGCCGCCTGCAAATCCGCCATCAGATAGCTCGAGCCAATATCGCGCCAGGTGTATTTATCCACCTGCCCACGGAAGAACTGACTGCGGTTGGTCCCTTTTTCGCGGATGACTTCCGCGCGTTCAACCAGCGCGCGATCGTTAATCAGCGTCGCGCCGCCTTCACCACCCGCGGTGTAGTTTTTGGTTTCATGGAAGCTAAAGCAGCCAATGTGCCCGATAGTGCCCAACGCCCGACCTTTATAGGTGGACATCACACCCTGCGCGGCATCTTCCACCACAAACAGATCATGCCGTTTGGCAATCGCCATAATGGTGTCCATTTCACAGGCCACACCGGCATAGTGAACCGGCACAATAGCGCGGGTATTTTCCGTGATGGCCTCTTCAATGCGGGTCTCGTCGATATTCAGCGTATCCGGGCGGATATCCACAAAGATGATTTTCGCGCCACGCAGTACAAAAGCGTTAGCGGTAGAAACAAAGGTGTAGCTTGGCATGATCACTTCATCGCCAGGCTGAATATCCAGCAGCAGCGCCGCCATCTCCAGCGATGCCGTACAGGAGGGGGTCAGTAGCACTTTCGGGCTATGGAAACGCTGTTCCATCCACTGCTGGCAGCGACGGGTAAAACCACCGTCACCGCAAAGTTTGCCGCTGCCCATCGCCGACTGCATGTAGTCGAGTTCCGTTCCCACCACAGGAGGTGCATTAAAAGGGATCATAGAGTCACCTGTATAACCAGTAGGCGGTGCTTTCCATTATCGCACCGCTGCGAGTGTAGCGTCTGATAGCCGCAAGATTGCCCATCTGCGTCGCCACACGGATTGTCTTAAGTTGCCGCTGTTGCGCCCAATAACAGGCTGCCTGCATCAATTTTTCCCCCGCGCTACGCCCGCCCAGTAAACCGATCCTGGCTTCCTGTTCATTGAGTTGACGCAAGGAGACAAAAGCCTCGATATCGCCATTTGCTCCGCGAAACAGCAGGCATTCATGGTCAAATACGCCTTTCACCGCGTTTTCAATCCACTGCGCGTAAAAACGCCCACTGGCCTCCTCAGGGTACCAGGGCGCGCGAAAGCGGCTCTGGCTGAACATATTTTCCGCCATCTGGCGTAACGGTGCGATATCACCGGCTACCGCCGTCTGCGCCTGCGGATTAACAGCCTGTAGCGGAACCGATAATGCGAAATCCGCTTCGCCTTCGACCAGACGAAAGCCAAAATGTTGCAGAGCATCAAGCTGTTGCGTATTGGATGCGGAAATTTTCGCCTGTAGGCGCGGCCAGCCGTCGAACGCAGAAGCATCAAGCACTGGCGCATCCTCCTGCAAACGCACGATGGCGCTGCGCAGGCCAAAGAATTCACTCTCCCATGCCAGTTCGTCAATGTTGCCGTGTAGTGTCATGGGAGGTGACCTCAGCGCCATACGCCTTTGGTATCAACAACGTATTGCTGACGCACATTGTCACCCGTGATGGCTTTGAACTCTTTGTGATCGACCAGCATGACCAGCACATCAGCCTGCGCCATTGCATCCTCAAGACTGACCAGCGTACTTTGGCCTGCCAGACGCGGCGGCAACTGATGAATGTTCGGCTCTACCACCAGAGTTTCACCGCTATGCCACTCGGCAATGCTGTGGGCAATTTCCATCGCCGGGCTTTCACGCAGGTCGTCAATATTGGGTTTAAATGCCAGACCGAAACAGGCAATTTTAATGTCGCTGGCACGCTTATCGCTTGCGGCCAGGCAATCGGCGACGGTAGCTTTAACCTGGTTCAATACCCAGTGTGGTTTGCTATCATTCACTTCACGCGCGGTACGAATCAAGCGGGCCTGCTGTGGGTTCTGCGCCACAATAAACCACGGATCGACGGCAATACAGTGGCCGCCTACGCCGGGGCCAGGCTGCAGAATATTCACGCGAGGGTGGCGATTAGCCAGGCGAATCAGTTCCCAGACATTGATGCCCTGGTCGGCGCAAATGAGCGACAATTCATTGGCAAACGCGATGTTCACGTCGCGGAAGCTGTTTTCCGTCAATTTGCACATTTCAGCGGTGCGGGAGTTTGTCACCACACACTCGCCTTCGAGGAAAATGTTATACAGCTCGCTGGCGCGTGCCGAGCATACGGGCGTCATACCGCCAATGACCCGGTCATTCTTGATAAGCTCAACCATGACCTGGCCGGGCAGAACGCGCTCCGGGCAATAGGCAATGTTGATATCAGCCTGCTCTCCCGCTTGCTGTGGGAAAGTTAAGTCCGGACGAGCAGCGGCCAGCCACTCTGCCATTTGCTCCGTCGCGCCCACCGGCGATGTCGATTCAAGAATAACCAGCGAGCCTTTTTTCAGCACAGGCGCAATGGATTTTGCCGCCGCTTCGACAAAAGTCATATCCGGCTCGTGTTGACCTTTAAAAGGGGTGGGAACGGCAATTAAATAGGCATCCGCTGCCACCGGCGTCGTGCTGGCGCGCAGCCAGCCGCCTTCAACGGCGGTTTTGACGACCATGTCCAGTTCAGGCTCAACAATATGAATCTTCCCGCGATTAATGGTCTCCACGGCATGGGGATTAACATCAATCCCTACTACCTCTTTTTGCCGTGAGGCGAAAGCCGCCGCAGTTGGCAGTCCAATATAGCCAAGGCCAATGACGGAAATCGTTTTGAAACTCATAGTGTTACCCGATTGTTTTTTAGTGCATGCAAAATTCGACCACAGGCCTGCCCGTCTCCGTACGGATTGTGCGCATGACTCATGGCCTGCCAGGCATCATTGTCATAAAGCAGGCGTGATACTTCCTCAACGATACGCTGGCTGTCGGTGCCAATTAACCTGACGGTCCCGGCTTCAATGGCTTCCGGGCGTTCGGTGGTGTCACGCATCACCAGAACGGGTTTACCCAGCGAAGGGGCTTCTTCCTGAATCCCACCGGAATCGGTGAGAATCAGCCAGGCGCGATTCATTAACCACAGGAAGGGTAAATAGTCTTGCGGCTCTATCAGCGTGACATTTTCCACATGACCGAGGATACGGTTCACGGGTTCGCTGACATTGGGATTAAGGTGTACCGGATAAACAATCTGCACATCGTCATGCTGTGAAGCAATTTCCGCCAGCGCATGACAAATATGCTCAAAGCCGAGACCAAAACTCTCACGACGGTGTCCGGTAACCAGAATCAGTTTTTTATTGCTGTCGAGGAAGGGATAACGTGATGCCAGTTCTTCCTCAAGCGAAGGGTTGTTCAGGACGCTATCCCGCACCCAAAACAGCGCATCAATAACGGTATTGCCGGTAACAAAAATATGTTTATCCGCAACGTTTTCCCGCAGCAAGTTATGGCGGGAGTTTTCCGTCGGCGCGAAATGATACAGCGCCAGATGGCCAGTTAACGTGCGATTGGCCTCTTCCGGCCACGGCGATGACAGATCCCCCGTACGCAACCCTGCTTCCACATGCCCGACAGGAATGCGCTGATAAAACGCAGCCAGACTTGCAGCGATAGTGGTTGTCGTGTCGCCGTGAACCAATACGACATCAGGACGGAAAGATTCCAGGATAGGTTTAAGCCCTTCCAGAATACGACAAGTAATTTCTGTCAGTCCCTGCCCGGGCTGCATAATATTCAGGTCGTAATCCGGAACGATAGAAAAAAGTTTCAATACCTGATCGAGCATTTCCCGATGCTGCGCAGTGACGCATACCTTCGCGTCGAAATCAGGGTCCCTTGCCAGCGCGTGTACCAGAGGCGCCATTTTAATGGCTTCCGGTCGTGTGCCAAATACGGTCAGTACTTTCACAACGATTCTCTTCGATTAGGTAATGAAGGCACGAAGCCTTCATCTTAGATTACGTGTCAAAATGATCGACGACGCGTTAATGCAACACCAGCTCCGATGAGTGCCCCTACCACACCCCACATGATCATCAGGAAGGCACGACGCGGGCTGTCGCGTTTTACCGGTTCTTCAGGTGTGCGCAAATATCGATAAGTCTGAAAGCGGGGATCAAGCGTAGGGCCCACATTCAGCGTATTAAGCATGGCTCGGTTTTGGAAGTAGTCCAAATCGTACTCAGGCCCTACCGCACGCAAATTTTCCAGGCGCGCCTGCAACATTGGGCGGCCTAACAAAAACATCTCAGAATCCGGCAGTTCATCCACCGGGACTTCTGTTTCACTGCGGGAGATATTGTGTTCTTCTGCCACTTTCAGCGCCTGCTCGACGCTACTCACGCGGCGATTAAAAAGGGTATTGGCAACCTCTTCCTGACGCTTCACCTGCGCTTTCATCTGGATAGTACGAGCCGCCCATGCTCCTTTAAGCTCATCGTTCAGATGGCGTGCAGCGCGCTGGCTGGCAAAAGCCACATACTGACGCAACAAATTATTAGCATCAGGCGCAGTTTCAGCCGTCAGTTTGACATTGTCATTAAGGTTACGCGTCACATCGCCCGGCGTGTACTGGATGTAGTTGATTAAATCATCCAACATTGCGGCGTCCGCTTTGCTGTTACCGACTTTCCGCTGCTTGAAATAGTCGGTCTGCATCCAGAAGTCACGCCGTGTATCCCATGACGCCAGTTGCATCACAAACTCTTTATACGCTTCATCCATGACAGAAATCTGGTCTACAGGTGCGAGACTCGCTTTAACGTCCAGGTTACGCAGGAACTGTTGCTGTGAATAATAGCCACCCAGCATGTTTACCGTGGGACGATCGGTGATGGCTGTTGCCCCCCACTCCTGACGAGCAAAGAATGTCCACGTTAAGGCGATTAACGCAAACAGTAGCGCAATCCCGCAAATCCATAATTTTCCGGCCCATAAAGTACGAAAAAGACCACGAATATCCAGCTCGTTTTCCGTACCCGCTGAAGGTGTTCCCGACAATGGTTGAGTCATCGCTTTCCCAGATTTACTTGGTTAAGGTTGGTTTGTGACCGCTATTACGGCGCATTCTGCGCTTCACACGCTTTATCAACCGCGCCACTTTCCATGCGCGTTTGATGCAGTAGCCATATAAGAAAAAGGATAGCAAAAATAATGCCAACATCACCCATTCAGGAATGAAGTGAAGGTATTCGGTTAATACACCAACCGACGCCAGCAGCGCCGCGGCAAGTGTAATCAACACAAAGGCCTGCCGTGAGGTAAACCCGGCGCGCATAATAAGATGGTGAATATGCTGGCGGTCCGCTGAGAACGGGCTCATCCCTTTACGCAAGCGACGATACATGATCGCCACCATATCCATTAATGGGATCGCGATAATCCACAACGCGGTAACCGGGCTTATAGGGTGGGTCTTACCCTGCGTAGTCTCAAGCAAAATCCAGATAAGTGTGAAACCGATAAAGGTACTGCCGGCATCGCCCATAAAGACTTTATAGCGCCGCCCCAGTACGCCGAGGTTCAACATGATGTACGGCAGGATCGCGGCAATCATGGCAAAGCACCACATCGCGAGGCTGATTTGACCATCAAACCACAAGATGATGCCGATGGCAGCAAAGGAGACGCAGGACAACCCCCCCAGCAAACCGTCAATACCATCAACCATGTTGAAAGCGTTAATGGCAGCCCAAACGGCAAAGAGCGTCAGCAGATAACCAAAAGGCCCCAGCACCATTTCCCAGGTACCAAAGATGTAGCCCAGACTACTGAGGTAAAGTTTACCGACCGACATCATTACGATCGCAATAATTGCCTGAATCATTGCGCGAATTTTGACACTGATGTCGTAGCGGTCATCGAGCGCGCCCACGAACACCAGAATCCCGGCGCAGCACAGATACAACACCGCATGGGGAATGTAGTAATCAGCAATGCCGAAGGTGAAGCAGATACCGGCGAACACTGAGATGCCCCCAACCAGCGGAATCAAACCCTGATGCCGTTTACGAAAGTTGGGCTTATCCACCAGACCGACGCGCTTCGCCATTTTTCGGGCGAAAAATAAAAACGCGGTCGTGAATAAGAAAATACTGAATAATTCAGTAAACGCAGTGAGTAAATTCACAATGCATGCTCTCAGCGAATGTTAATCCTGGCAGTATAACGACGATGCCTCGCTCCAAAAAGAAGAAAGCAGGTCATTCACAGGCGTTTTAGTATGTTTCTTAAGCAAGCAGAATAGTGTGATTGCTTAGGTATTTGTGTTGAGCTGGCCTGTAGCGGACGGTGCCTGTCCCAATGCATATAGCGTATAGTCCACAAATGAAAAACGCCACGTAAAAACGTGGCGTTTCCTGGCTTTATTTCTATTAAGAGCGTTTCATCATGTCGAAGAATTCATCGTTCGTCTTCGTCATCGCCAGTTTATTAATGAGGAACTCCATCGCGTCGATTTCACCCATCGGATGAATGATTTTGCGCAGGATCCACATTTTCTGCAGCTCTTCTTGCGTGGTGAGCAGCTCTTCTTTACGGGTACCGGAACGGTTGTAATCGATAGCCGGGAAGACGCGTTTTTCAGCGATCTTACGGGAGAGATGCAGCTCCATGTTACCGGTGCCTTTAAACTCTTCGTAGATAACTTCATCCATTTTGGAGCCGGTGTCGATAAGCGCAGTAGCGATAATGGTCAGGCTACCACCCTCTTCCACGTTACGTGCAGCACCGAAGAAACGCTTCGGACGGTGCAGGGCGTTGGCATCCACACCACCGGTCAAGACTTTACCGGAAGCGGGAACCACGGTGTTATACGCACGCGCCAGACGGGTGATGGAGTCGAGCAGAATGATAACGTCTTTCTTGTGCTCAACCAGGCGTTTCGCCTTCTCAATTACCATTTCCGCAACCTGAACGTGACGAGATGCCGGTTCGTCGAAGGTGGAAGCGACAACTTCACCTTTAACCAGACGCTGCATCTCGGTCACTTCTTCCGGACGTTCGTCGATGAGCAGAACCATCAGTACGCAATCCGGGTGGTTGTAGGCAATGCTCTGCGCAATATTCTGCAGCAGCATCGTTTTACCGGCTTTCGGCGGTGCAACAATCAGACCACGCTGACCGCGACCAATTGGCGAAGCCAGGTCCAGGACACGTGCCGTCAAATCTTCGGTAGAACCGTTACCCCGTTCCATGCGCAGGCGAGAGTTCGCGTGCAGCGGCGTTAAGTTCTCGAACAGAATCTTGTTACGCGCATTCTCCGGCTTGTCGTAGTTAACCTCGTTAACTTTCAACAACGCAAAGTAACGTTCACCCTCTTTTGGAGGACGAATCTTACCAGAAATGGTGTCACCAGTGCGGAGGTTGAAACGGCGGATTTGGCTGGGGGATACGTAGATGTCATCAGGACCGGCGAGGTAGGAGCTGTCTGCGGAGCGGAGGAAACCAAATCCATCCTGCAGAATCTCCAGCACACCGTCGCCAAAGATATCTTCGCCACTCTTTGCGTGCTGCTTCAGGATGGCAAAAATAATGTCCTGCTTGCGCATACGGGCCAGGTTTTCCAGCCCCATATTTTCGCCGAGAGTGATCAGCTCAGAAACCGGCGTATTCTTTAATTCGGTAAGATTCATAGTGGTGTGGGTTCTTAAACTCGGGGTAAAACTCGAACTTAATGTTGTGAATGGTATGGCAGGGTCATCCATGCCTGTTAACGGCCATCACTTATGTCCAATCGCTGCCTGGTCAAAGGTAAATACGCAGAACTGAAACGACAAGACGGAAAAATGATAAGCCCGGAATCTATCCACTTCTCTCGCGAGGCAAAGCACAGCGGGAAGCGTCGGGTAACACAAGATTCAAACTACAAGGTATGTTTACAACGAAGTCAAAACTAAATTAGCACGACTGAAGCCGGGCGTCCAGCGATCCACATAATTTAGAAGGCTGGCGCACCGGCTGAGATTCGAGGAGTTACGCCAGATTAGCGTCCAGGAACTCTTTCAGTTGACCTTTGGAAAGCGCGCCCACTTTGGTCGCAGCCACTTCGCCGTTTTTAAACAGCAGCAGGGTCGGGATACCACGGATACCGTACTTCGGCGCAGTACCTGGATTCTGGTCGATATTCAGCTTCGCGACGGTCAGTTTACCTTCGTATTCGCTAGCGACTTCATCCAGGATCGGGGCGATCATTTTGCACGGACCGCACCACTCTGCCCAGAAATCGACGAGAACCAGCCCGTCCGCTTTGAGTACATCCGTGTCAAAACTATCGTCAGTCAGGTGAATAATTTTATCGCTCATATATAACTCCACAGGAATAAGCCTGGTGTGTTGGTGTTGGTGTAGCATAAAACAGCATCGTGTTGATGCCACATTAACCAACTAAAGGTTGACTTTATTTCACCGGATACGCTTTCGTAAAGCAATAGTAAGCTGATATTCTACCACACTATGAGCAAAACACATTTAACTGAACAGAAGTTTTCCGACTTCGCCCTGCACCCTAAGGTGATCGAAGCCCTTGAAACTAAAGGGTTTCATAATTGTACGCCCATACAGGCACTGGCTCTCCCGCTGACGCTGGAAGGTCGTGATGTTGCAGGGCAGGCGCAAACCGGTACTGGCAAAACGATGGCGTTTTTAACGTCAACGTTTCATTATCTTCTTTCTCATCCGGCGATCGATGATCGCAAGGTGAATCAGCCGCGCGCGCTTATTATGGCGCCAACCCGTGAATTGGCTGTGCAAATCCACGCTGATGCTGAACCGCTGGCGCAGTCTACCGGCATGAAGCTGGGCCTGGCTTATGGCGGCGACGGTTATGACAAGCAGTTAAAAGTGCTTGAGAGCGGCGTCGATATTCTTATCGGCACCACCGGTCGCCTTATCGATTACGCAAAACAGAACCATATTAACTTGGGCGCGATTCAGGTCGTGGTTCTCGACGAAGCCGATCGCATGTACGATCTGGGCTTTATCAAAGATATCCGCTGGTTGTTCCGCCGCATGCCTCCGGCAACTGCGCGTCTGAACATGCTTTTCTCCGCCACACTCTCTTACCGTGTTCGCGAACTGGCTTTCGAGCAGATGAACAACGCTGAGTACGTGGAAGTCGAACCGGAGCAGAAAACAGGCCACCGTATTAAAGAAGAGCTCTTCTATCCTTCTAATGAAGAGAAGATGCGTCTGCTACAAACCTTAATCGAAGAAGAATGGCCGGATCGCGCTATCGTCTTTGCCAACACCAAACACCGTTGTGAAGATATCTGGGGCAGCCTTGCCGCAGACGGTCATCGTGTTGGTTTGCTGACTGGCGATGTCGCACAGAAAAAACGCCTGCGTATTCTCGATGAATTCACCCGCGGCGATCTGGATATTCTGGTCGCAACTGACGTTGCCGCACGCGGTCTGCATATTCCTGCTGTGACACACGTATTCAACTACGATCTGCCGGATGACTGTGAAGACTACGTCCACCGTATTGGCCGTACCGGCCGTGCTGGCGCCAGTGGTCACTCTATCAGCCTGGCATGTGAAGAATACGCACTGAACCTACCGGCGATTGAAACATACATTGGGCACTCTATTCCGGTCAGCAAGTACAATCCGGATGCCCTGTTAAGTGATCTGCCACCCGCGAAACGCCTGACGCGTACGCGTTCTGGCAATGGTCCGCGCCGCAGTGGTGCACCACGTAATCGTCGTCGTTCAGGTTAAAAAATATGCTCGCTTCCGCCTCGCTCTATGCGGCTATTGATTTAGGCTCAAACAGTTTTCATATGCTGGTTGTGCGCGAGGTGGCTGGAAGCATCCAGACGCTTACCCGCATCAAACGTAAAGTTCGCCTGGCAGCGGGTTTGAGCCAGGAAAACGTGCTTTCACAGGAAGCGATGGAGCGCGGCTGGCAGTGTCTGCGCCTTTTTTCGGAAAGGCTTCAGGATATCCCTCCGGCACAAATTCGTGTCGTCGCCACGGCGACGCTTCGTCTGGCAGTCAATGCCGGCGAGTTCATCAGCAGAGCGCAGGAGATCCTCGGCTGTCCGGTGCAGGTCATCAGCGGCGAGGAAGAAGCCCGTCTTATTTATCAGGGCGTTGCGCATACAACAGGCGGTTCCGATCAGCGACTCGTTGTCGATATTGGTGGCGCCAGTACAGAGCTTGTTACCGGAACTGGTGCCCAGGCGACATCATTGTTCAGCCTGTCCATGGGCTGTGTAACCTGGCTTGAGCGTTTTTTCACCGATCGTAATCTTGGGCAGGAAAATTTCGACGCTGCGGAAAAAGCCGCGCGCGATGTTTTACGCCCGGTTGCTGATGAGCTTCGCCATCACGGCTGGCAGGTCTGTGTTGGTGCTTCCGGTACCGTACAGGCATTGCAGGAAATCATGATGGCCCAGGGGATGGATGAACGTATCACCCTGCCCAAACTCCAGCAGTTAAAACAGCGGGCCATCCAGTGCGGGCGTCTGGAAGAACTGGAGATTGAAGGCCTCACGCTGGAACGTGCGCTGGTTTTTCCGAGCGGGCTGGCTATTCTCATCGCCATTTTCACCGAAATGAATATCCAGAGTATGACGCTGGCTGGCGGCGCGCTGCGCGAAGGGCTGGTCTATGGCATGCTGCATCTGACCGTTGATCAAGATATCCGCCGTCGCACGCTGCGTAATATCCAGCGCCGTTTTATCATCGACACCGACCAGGCGAAACGCGTATCCACCCTGGCGACACAATTTGCCAGCGCGGTCGCTCATGAGTGGGATTTAGATGCATATAGCATCGAAATTCTGCAAGTTGCCAGCGAATTGCATGAAATTGGCCTGAGCATTGAATTCAAACAGGCGCCGCTGCACGCCGCCTGGCTGGTACGCAATCTGGATTTACCTGGGTTTACGCCGGCACAGAAAAAGCTGCTCGCAACGCTGTTATTAAACCAGACTAACCCGGTTGATCTCTCTTCTTTGCATCAGCAAAATGCCGTCCCACCGAGGGTGGCGGAACATCTTTGCCGGTTACTGCGTCTGGCGATTATTTTTGCCAGCCGTCGCCGCGACGATCTTCTACCTGACATTGATATTTCTGCCAAAGGGGAAGCATTGACCCTGGTATTACCGCACGGCTGGCTGGAAAGTCATCCGTTAGGGGCAGAAGTCATTGAACAGGAAAGTCAGTGGCAAAGTTACGTTCACTGGCCGCTTGAGTTGAAATAAACTGTTCCTGCCTCTCCAAACCGGGAGAGGCGGGAAAATCATTTCTCTTTCGCTTTCGCCATCATCGCCCGTATATTGGCGATACTGGCCTGACCCTTTTGCATCCTTTCTTCTGCCGTAATGACCTTACGCTCTTGCTCCCAAATCACATCATCTTGCGGCAATTCCAGCAAGAAGCGGCTCGGTTCAGGGCGCACCAGTTCACCATACTGACGGCGCTCTTTGCATAAGGTGAAGATCAGTTCTTTCTGCGCGCGAGTAATGCCCACGTAGGCAAGGCGGCGCTCTTCATCAATATTATCTTCATCAATACTGCTTTGGTGCGGCAGGAAACCTTCCTCCATCCCCACCATAAATACATACGGAAACTCCAGCCCTTTTGAGGCGTGTAACGTCATCAGTTGCACTTGATCCGACTCTTCATCGCTTTCACCGCGCTCCATCATGTCACGCAGAGTAAAGCGGGTAACAACCTGGTCAAGCGTCATCGGCTCGTTTAGCTCATCGCCTTCGAGCATCTCTGTCATCCAGGAAAAGAGCGTGTTGACGTTTTTCATCCGCATTTCAGCAGCTTTCGGGCTGGGTGAGGTCTCAAACAGCCAGGATTCATAATCAATACCATGAATCAGATCGCGCACGGCGGCGATCGGCTCCCGCTCGGCCAGACGCTGGATCTCGCCAAGCCAGTGGGTAAAGCGGGTCAGCGATTCATAGCCACGCCCGGTCAGGGTCTGCGTGAGCCCCATATCAAAGCTGGCGGCAAATAAGCTCTTATTACGTGTTGTGGCCCACTCCCCCAGCTTTTGCAGCGTTGCAGGGCCAATTTCACGCTTCGGCGTATTCACTACCCGCAGGAACGCGCTGTCATCATCCTGATTAGTGAGTATGCGTAAGTAAGCCAACAGATCCTTGATCTCGGGGCGCGAGAAAAATGATGTCCCCCCAGAAATACGATACGGGATGCGGTTTTGCATCAGGAATTTTTCGAACACACGCGACTGGTGATTGCCGCGATAGAGGATGGCGTAATCCTTGTATTCCGTCTTGTTGATAAAGTGATGAGCTATCAATTCCCCGGTCACACGCTCCGCTTCATGTTCCTCATTATTCGCTGTCAGAACCTTAAGCTCAGCGCCATAGCCTAGCTCAGAGAAAAGGCGTTTTTCAAACACATGAGGATTGTTCGCAATCAGGATGTTTGCGGCTTTCAGAATGCGTCCCGATGAGCGGTAGTTTTGCTCAAGCTTTATCACCTGCAATGCCGGAAAATCTTCGTTCAACAGCACAAGGTTTTGGGGACGCGCGCCACGCCAGGAATAAATGGACTGGTCATCATCGCCCACAACGGTAAAACGCGCTCGCTGCCCGACCAGCAGCCTGACCAGCTCATATTGGCTGGTGTTGGTGTCCTGATACTCATCCACCAGCAGATAGCGGATTTTGTTCTGCCAGCGCTCGCGCACCTCTTCATTACGCTGTAGCAACAATGTCGGTAACAGGATCAGATCATCGAAGTCGAGGACGTTGCACGCTTTCAGATGTGCATCGTAAAGACCGTAGCAGTGGGCAAAAATACGATCCCGTTCGCCCATCGCTTTTGCCGCTGCCTGGGAAGGCGTCAGCAGATCGTTTTTCCAGTTGGAGATCGTCGAGATCAGCTGCTGCAGCACCACTTTGTCATCGTCGATCAACCCTTCGGTCAGCTCTTTGAGCAGCGCCACTTGATCGGTATCGTCAAAGAGGGAAAAATTGGATTTCATCCCCAATGCGGCAAACTCCCGCTTAATAATATCCAGGCCCAACGTGTGGAATGTTGAAATCATCAGACCACGTGCTTCTTTACGTCCAAGCGTCTGCGCCACACGTTCTTTCATTTCGCGCGCAGCTTTGTTAGTAAAGGTGACCGCCGCGATATGCCGCGCCTGATAGCCGCACTCCCGAATTAAGTGGGCAATTTTATTGGTGATCACACGGGTTTTACCCGAGCCAGCACCCGCCAGCACCAGGCAGGGACCGGTAACAAATTCGACAGCTTGTTGTTGGCCAGGATTTAAACGCATGGGGGTATTGCTCAATCTTCGAACGGGGGGAGGATTGTAGCAGAAAGCCTGCCAGAGATTTACCCGCCAATGGTAAAGTGTGAAGACTTCTCTCAACTACGGAACGCGAACATGGCGAAGACAGCGGCAGCGCTGCATATTCTGGTGAAAACCGAAAAACTGGCGCAGGAAATTATGGCTAAGCTGGAGAAAGGCTCAAGTTTCGACCATCTGGCAAAGCGTTATTCCTCCTGCCCTTCGGCACGTAACGGCGGCGATCTGGGTGAATTCAAACAAGGTGTAATGGTTGGGCCTTTCGATAAGGCCGTATTCAGTTGCCCCTTGTTACAACCTTTCGGTCCGGTTAAAACCAGGTTTGGTTATCACATCATCAAGGTGCTGTATCGCCGCTAACGCGTGCTACTATTGCGCCCGGATTTATACCAACCTCATCAAGGCGCAATCATGGCAAAAACAGCGGCAGCAATGCATATTCTGGTGAAAGAAGAGAAACTGGCACTCGATCTTCTGGAACAGCTTAAAAATGGCGGCGATTTCGAGAAGCTGGCAAAAAAACACTCAACTTGCCCTTCTGGCAAGAAAGGCGGCCACTTAGGCGAGTTTAAGCAGGGTCAGATGGTGCCGGCTTTTGATAAAGTGGTCTTCTCCTGCCCTGAGCTGGAGCCCACCGGTCCGCTGCACACCCAGTTCGGTTACCACATCATCAAAGTGTTGTACCGGAAATAAACAGCAACGCCTTCTCCTGGAGAAGGCGTTTAGTGTTTGCACCCTCTCCCCGTGGGAGAGGGCCGGGGTGAGGGCACCAGCGTGCTCCGTAATTAGCCAGCGACGCCGGTTTTTTTATTTCTGCGATTGCAGCGTCTTTTGCGCTTCGAATTTCATGACGTGTGTGCTGACAGCCGCCTGAAAAACTTTAAACATCAGGCCATTAATCAAGGTCGTCAGGGTAATGGTGATAAACGCCGTCATCACCCAATCAATCAGCGCAAAGCCACTTTGCAGTAACGCCGGGCGATAAACCAGCATCCCGCCAAATACCACCCAATGACTCAGGCAATAAAAGCACTGGAAAAGATGCCCCATCATTGCGTTCTTTTTAGTGGTCCATTCACGAAATGCGGCAAACAATTCTGTTTGCGTGACCGTCATAGAGATGCTGCTGGCAGCAAGGGCGATCATCAGGCAGGTCGTCAACTCAGTCATTATTGTGGAAATCATGGTTATGGCCTTTTTCATTGAAGTAACTGATAAATTCTTCCCCCACATCCTGCAACGTCAGGTTTTTAAAGCGCTCCAGGATCAGCGACTGCGCATCCGCAAGCGTGGATGACATCACCCGGTTAACTCCTTGTTCAACCAGGCACTGGGGATTCTCGCTACGATTTCCCAAAGCAAACAGCGCCGGGGAACCTAAAGCGATATAGATATCGTAGAGAGTAACCTCGCTGGCGGGGCGACAAAGCCGCCAGCCACCGTGATGCCCTTTTGTCGCACACACAATCTGGCTTTCCCGCAGCCCGGCAAGAAGCTTACGTATAAATGCCGGGTTGCCGTCGATAAAAGCAGCCATCTGTTCCGATGTCATCGGTTTATCTGCCTGCTCCATGTGAAGCAGGATGTGTAGCGTTGCTGAGAATGAGTTATTTATTTTCATGTAACTTACGATATTACATAAAAATTTAAATAACAATAACGCCAGTGAAAATTCGTGGCAGCAGACACATATCTTATTGATATTGAATTTTTTATATGTAAAAAAACCTGACGCCGTTTCCGCTCGTCAGGCTTTTAAACAGGAGGAAGAGGCAGGTCAGGTCAGCAAAAAGCGCCCCGACGCCAGGTTAGCCCGCGACAGCAATACGTTTCATATCGGTCATATAGCCACGCAGTTTCTTACCAACTGCTTCAATCGGGTGAGCCTGAATAGCCTCGTTAACGTCACGCAGTTGCGCGTTGTCTACGGAACCTTCGGCAATAGCCTGGCCCAGGTCGCCGGTCTGCAGGGTGGTCATGAACTCTTTCAGCAGCGGTACGCAAGCATAAGAGAACAGGTAGTTACCGTATTCTGCGGTATCAGAGATAACCACGTTCATTTCGTACAGACGCTTACGGGCGATGGTGTTCGCAATCAGCGGCAGCTCGTGCAGTGATTCGTAGTATGCAGACTCTTCGATGATGCCCGATGCCACCATGGTTTCGAAGGCCAGCTCAACGCCCGCTTTCACCATTGCAATCATCAGAACGCCTTTATCGAAGTACTCCTGCTCGCCAATTTTACCGTCGAACTGGGCAGCGGTTTCGAACGCGGTTTTACCGGTCTCTTCACGCCAGGTCAGCAGTTTCTTATCGTCGTTCGCCCAGTCCGCCATCATGCCGGAAGAGAATTCGCCGGAGATAATGTCGTCCATATGTTTCTGGAACAGCGGCGCCATAATCTCTTTCAGTTGTTCGGACAGCGCGTAAGCACGCAATTTTGCCGGGTTGGACAGACGGTCCATCATCAGCGTAATACCGCCCTGTTTCAGCGCTTCGGTGATGGTTTCCCAGCCGAACTGAATCAGTTTTTCTGCATATGCCGGATCAGTACCTTCTTCCACCAGTTTGTCGAAGCACAGCAGAGAACCCGCCTGCAGCATACCGCACAGAATCGTCTGCTCGCCCATCAGGTCAGATTTCACTTCCGCAACGAAGGAAGATTCCAGCACACCGGCACGGTGACCACCGGTCGCCGCAGCCCAGGCTTTGGCGATGGCCATACCTTCGCCTTTCGGATCGTTCTCCGGGTGAACCGCGATCAGGGTCGGAACACCAAAACCACGTTTGTACTCTTCACGGACCTCGGTACCCGGACATTTCGGGGCTACCATCACAACGGTGATGTCTTTACGGATCTGCTCGCCCACTTCCACGATGTTGAAGCCATGAGAGTAGCCCAGCGCCGCGCCGTCTTTCATCAGTGGCTGAACAGAACGCACAACATCAGAGTGCTGTTTGTCCGGCGTCAGGTTAACCACCAGGTCAGCCTGCGGGATCAGCTCTTCGTAAGTCCCAACTTTGAAACCGTTCTCGGTCGCTTTACGCCAGGAAGCGCGTTTTTCTGCAATCGCTTCTGCACGCAGTGCATAGGAGATGTCCAGACCGGAGTCACGCATATTCAGCCCCTGGTTGAGGCCCTGCGCGCCACACCCGACGATGACCACTTTTTTACCCTGCAGGTAGCTTGCGCCGTCGGCGAATTCGTCGCGCGCCATAAAGCGACATTTACCCAGTTGCGCCAGCTGCTGGCGCAGATTCAGTGTATTGAAGTAGTTAGCCATGGTGATTCCTCGTCGTGTGTCGTGCTTTTGTTATTCGGTTCGCTGTATTGCGAGAATGTACCCACATTACAACAGGAAATGTGTTGCTTAAATTGATATATTAACAATGTGACATTGCAATTTATGCAACGTAAAAATGTGGAGTCTGTCTCATGGATTTACGTGACCTGAAAACCTTCCTGCATCTGGCGGAGAGCCGCCATTTCGGCCGCAGTGCGCGCGCCATGCACGTCAGTCCCTCCACGCTTTCAAGGCAGATCCAGCGTCTGGAAGAAGATCTTGGCCAGGCGCTATTTGTTCGCGATAACCGCACCGTTACGCTCACCGAAGCGGGTGAAGAGTTGCGGGCATTTGCTCATCAAACTTTATTGCAGTATCAGCAACTGCGCCACGCCATCGATCAGAAAGGCCCGTCACTGTCAGGCGAGTTACATATCTTCTGCTCGGTCACGGCAGCCTACAGCCATCTGCCACCGATTCTCGATCGCTTCCGCGCCGCGCATCCTTCGGTAGAAATCAAGCTCACCACCGGTGACGCTGCCGATGCGATGGAAAAAGTGGTGACAGGGGAAGCCGATCTGGCGATTGCCGGTAAACCGGAAACACTGCCTGGCGCAGTGGCATTTTCGATGCTGGAGAATCTGGCGGTGGTGTTGATTGCCCCGGCGCTACCTTGCCCTGTTCGCAGCCAGGTCTCTGTGGAGAACCCTGACTGGGCTACGGTGCCGTTTATCATGGCGGATCAAGGTCCTGTACGCCGCCGCATTGAACTCTGGTTTCGTCGCCATAAAATCAGTAACCCGTCGATTTATGCAACAGTAGGCGGCCATGAAGCGATGGTCTCGATGGTTGCACTCGGTTGTGGCGTGGCGCTCATCCCTGAGGTGGTGCTGGAAAATAGCCCCGAACCTGTACGCAACCGTGTCATGATTCTGGAGCGCAGCGATGAAAAAACCCCCTTCGAACTGGGCGTTTGCGCACCGAAAAAGCGGCTACATGAGCCTCTGATTAATGCATTCTGGGAAATTGTTCAGGCTAAATAAGGAGAAAATGATGCGTATCCAGGTCCTGTTGTTAACCGTAGCCATTGCGGCATGTTGCACTGCCCAGGCTAAACCAAAGGGCGTAACCGTACAGGATGTAAAACATCTGGCGCTGAAACAGTGCCTGGTGACGAATTACCAGGCCCGAACGCCAGAAGGCACGCAATCAGCCTCCTCGAAGGATGCATCATTCCTTGTCGAGAGCTACGCATTAGGCAATGCCGGTGTCTGGAACGAATTTCAGAAATTCGTCGCTCAAGAGACGAAAAATTTTGATCAGCTAACGATGTCGTTACACCCCGACCATGCTCAGACCGCCAATAACGTGCTGGCGCAATGCATGAAATTTTATGAATCGGACAAGCTGGATAAGTATGTACGAGGGACAGTGATGAAGTGACACAAGGGGTGCCCCTTCTCACTTATCCTTGTATTTATAAATCATCGGGATCGATTTGTTTCATCGTTTCCACAGTCATCAGCCACTGATACAGCGGTTCCAGTTGACGAAACCCTTCGGCCAGCAGATTCACCAACCCGGCGTGGAACAGCTTTTCCACGTCGTTATCGGTCACCATCACCGCGAATGTTTTGCTCTGATACCAGTTAGCAATCGCCGGATCGAGATCTTTCACAAGCGGCCGCTTATAACGCTCAGCCTCCAGCGCAAACGGCGGCTGGCAGCATTCATCGGCTATCTCCAGAAATTGTGCCGGACGCTGCTTCAACGTATGGCGAAAAAGGTCCATCGTTGATTTGCTGGCGCTGTAATACCCCAGGCCATAGCGCAGGGTGTCCGGGCTGATCTCAAAAAAGTAAACCGGCGCGTCCGTCCAGTTCTTTGCCGAGCGTTTGAAGGTCAGCCACATCCGGCTGCGATAAAGGGATTTGTCGTGAGAGAAACGGGTATCGCGATGAATGCGCGACAAGGTCTTACCAATCGCGGAGCGTGTTTCCAGCAGCGGATCAATTTCCAGCATCGTGGGAGCCAGGTCGTCCACCAGCGCACGAAAAGGGGTAAGGATACTGCGGTCATAGATAAAACGATGCTCTTCAAACCAGGTCTTGTCGTTTTCGATGCGGACTTGCTGGAGGAAGTCGAGCCCTTCCTGAGCAAAGCCCTGAAAGCGTCCTGCCATGTGCTTCACCTGTTTTAGCGGAAATGTTCTGCTGCATTATGCCGCCGTGCTCGCCAGACAAACAAGGCACGAAATATCGTGCCTTGTTTTTTAAGAGCCTGACGCTAGCCCGCAAGGAAGAAGCGAAATGCCGGGTTGTTGGTCTCATCATGGCAATCGTAGCCAAGCTCATTGAGTCGGGTTTCAAAATCCGGCTCATGGTCACCCAGTTCGAACGCCGCCAACACGCGACCGTAGTCAGTACCGTGGCTGCGGTAGTGGAACAGCGAGATATTCCAGTGAGTACCAAGCGTGTGCAGGAATTTCAGCAGCGCGCCGGGTGACTCCGGGAATTCGAAGCTGAAAAGTCGCTCGGTAAGCGGTTTCGAGGGACGACCTCCGACCATATAGCGCACATGCAGCTTCGCCATTTCGTCATCGGAAAGGTCCACTACGCTGTAACCGCCTTCGTTCAACAGTTGCAGGATCTCTTTGCGCTCTTCCAGCCCGCGGCTTAAGCGCACGCCCACGAAAATACAGGCATCTTTCGCATCGGCAAAACGATAGTTAAATTCCGTGACGGAACGGCCGCCCAATAGCTGACAGAATTTCAGGAAGCTACCTTTCTCTTCCGGAATGGTGACGGCCAGCAGCGCTTCGCGCTGTTCACCCAGCTCACAGCGCTCAGAAACGTAACGCAAACCGTGGAAGTTCACGTTGGCACCAGACAGGACATGCGCCAGACGCTCGCCACGGATCTTGTGCTGAGCGACATATTTCTTCATCCCTGCCAGCGCCAGGGCGCCAGAAGGTTCAGCCACCGCGCGTACGTCCTCGAACAGGTCTTTCATGGCCGCGCAGATGGCGTCGCTGTCGACGGTGATGATGTCGTCAAGATATTCACGGCACAGACGGAACGTCTCATCGCCAATACGTTTAACGGCAACCCCTTCGGCAAACAGACCTACTCGTGGCAGGTCGACCGGATGCCCGGCATCCAGCGCCGCTTTCAGGCAGGCGGAATCTTCAGCTTCCACAGCGATGACTTTGATTTGCGGCATCAGTTGTTTAATCAGTACGGCTACCCCAGACGCCAGACCGCCGCCGCCGACGGGTACGAAAACGCGGTCAATGTGGGCATCCTGCTGCAGCAGTTCCAACGCCAGCGTGCCCTGACCGGCAATCACCATCGGATGATCAAATGGCGGCACCCAGGTAAAACCCTGTTGCTGAGAGAGTTCAAGTGCTTTGGCTTTTGCCTCATCGAAGTTCGAACCATGCAACAGCACTTCTCCGCCAAAACCGCGCACCGCATCCACTTTGATTTCCGCAGTTGCAGTCGGCATCACGATCAACGCTTTGACACCAAGTCGGGCAGAAGAGTAGGCCACGCCCTGCGCATGGTTGCCTGCCGATGCGGTAATCACGCCACGGGCTTTCTGCTCGGCGGTTAAACCCGCCATCATGGCGTAAGCGCCACGAAGCTTAAAGCTGTGCACCGGCTGACGGTCTTCACGCTTCACCAGCACAATATTGTCGAGGCGCGAAGAGAGTTTTTCCATTTTCTGCAGAGGGGTAACCTGCACCGCTTCATAGACCGGTGCACGCAGAACCGCCCTGAGATACTCGGCCCCCTCAGGGGAGCCGGATAGGGGTTGTGAATCAGCCATAATTAGCCACCCAGTTTTGATTTATCGCGCACCGCGCCTTTATCTGCGCTGGTGGCGAGGCTGGCATATGCACGCAACGCGAAGGAAACCTGACGTTCGCGAGATTTCGGCGTCCAGGCCTGAGCGCCACGGGCTTCCTGCGCTTCACGACGAGCCGCAATTTCGGCATCGCTCAGTTGCAGTTGAATACCCCGGTTCGGGATGTCGATGGCGATCATGTCGCCATCTTCAATAATGGCAATATTGCCACCGCTTGCCGCTTCCGGAGAGACGTGGCCAATGGAGAGGCCAGATGTACCGCCGGAGAAACGACCGTCAGTGACCAGCGCACAGGCTTTACCCAGGCCCATCGACTTAAGGAACGTCGTCGGGTACAGCATCTCCTGCATGCCCGGCCCACCTTTTGGCCCCTCGTAACGGATAACAACAACATCACCCGCCACAACCTTACCACCGAGGATCGCTTCTACCGCATCATCCTGGCTTTCATAGACTTTTGCCGGGCCGGTGAATTTCAGGATGCTGTCATCCACGCCTGCGGTTTTTACGATGCAGCCGTTTTCAGCGAAGTTACCGTACAGTACGGCCAGACCACCGTCTTTGCTGTAGGCATGCTCCAGAGAACGGATACAACCCTCAGCGCGATCGTCATCCAGCGAATCCCAGCGGCAATCCTGCGAGAAAGCCTGAGTCGTACGGATACCAGCAGGGCCCGCGCGGAACATTTTTTTCACCGCCTCGTCCTGCGTTACGGTGATGTCGTACTGCTCCAGCGTCTGCGGCAGGGTCAAACCGAGTACGTTTTTCACGTCGCGGTTCAACAAACCTGCGCGATCCAGCTCACCGAGGATCCCCAGTACGCCACCGGCACGATGAACATCTTCCATATGGTATTTCTGCGTGCTCGGCGCCACCTTACACAACTGCGGCACTTTGCGGGACAGCTTGTCGATATCACTCATAGTGAAATCGATTTCGGCTTCTTGCGCTGCCGCCAGCAGGTGCAGAACGGTATTGGTAGAGCCACCCATCGCGATATCCAGTGTCATGGCGTTCTCAAACGCCGCTTTGCTGGCGATATTGCGTGGCAGCGCGGAAGCATCATCCTGCTCGTAGTAGCGTTTGGTCAGTTCAACGATGCGCTGGCCTGCGGTGAGGAACAGCTCTTTACGATCGGCATGGGTCGCCAGCAGCGAGCCATTGCCCGGCTGAGAAAGGCCCAGCGCTTCGGTCAGGCAGTTCATTGAGTTAGCGGTAAACATACCGGAACAGGAGCCGCAGGTCGGACAGGCAGAGCGTTCAACCTGCTCACTTTGCGAGTCGGATACTTTCGGATCCGCGCCCTGAATCATCGCATCAACCAGATCGAGCTTGATGATTTTGTCGGAAAGCTTGGTTTTACCAGCCTCCATCGGGCCACCGGAGACGAAGATCACCGGAATATTAAGGCGCAGTGACGCCATCAGCATCCCCGGGGTGATTTTGTCACAGTTGGAGATGCAAACCATGGCATCCGCACAGTGGGCATTCACCATGTACTCAACGGAGTCCGCGATCAGTTCGCGTGATGGCAGTGAATAAAGCATGCCGCCGTGACCCATGGCGATACCGTCATCCACGGCAATGGTGTTGAACTCTTTTGCCACACCGCCGGAGGCTTCAATCTGCTCAGCAACCAGCTTACCGAGATCGCGCAGGTGCACGTGCCCCGGCACGAACTGGGTAAACGAGTTCACGACAGCAATGATCGGCTTACCGAAATCGGCGTCTGTCATCCCGGTTGCGCGCCACAGCGCGCGGGCGCCCGCCATATTGCGGCCATGAGTGGTGGTGGCGGAACGGTATTTAGGCATGCTTTATTTACTCCCAGTCTGTCTACAAAACAGGGCGGTGCGTGCCGCCCTGTCGTTTTGTTTATTGATTAACTTGATCCAACCAGCCCCATTTATCTTCGGTTTCACCGGTGAAGAGGCCAAAGAATGCTTGCTGAATACGTTTGGTGACCGGGCCACAGCGACCTTCGCCCACCTGAATGCCATCCACGCTACGAACCGGCGTGATTTCTGCCGCGGTGCCAGACATGAATACTTCATCGGCCAGGTACAGAGATTCGCGGGACAGGGTCTGCTCGCGAACTTCAATGCCGAGTTCTTTCGCCAGTTTGATGATCGCATCGCGGGTGATGCCCGGCAGAGCGGAAGAGGTAAACGGCGGAGTGAACAGCACGCCATCTTTCACTTCGAACAGGTTTTCACCCGCGCCTTCTGAAATATAGCCGTTCACGTCGAGCGCAATACCTTCCTGATAACCGTGACGACGTGCTTCGCTGCCAACCAGCAGGGAAGAAAGATAGTTACCACCGGCTTTTGCCGCAGTCGGGATGGTGTTCGGTGCAACGCGGTTCCAGGAGGAAACCATCGCGTCGATCCCCTGCTCCAGCGCTTCTGCGCCGAGGTATGCCCCCCAGGGGAAAGCTGCGATGATCACATCAGTGGTATAACCTTCCGGCGGGTTAACACCCATACCTACATCACCGACAAACACCAACGGACGAATATAGGCGCTGGTCAGGTTATTTTTGCGAATCACCTGACGGCAGGCTTCCATCAGTTCATCAACACTTTGAGAAACCGGGAAGCGGTAAATTTTGGCTGAATCACGCAGACGCTGCATGTGTTCACGATGACGGAACACCACCGGCCCTTTGTGCGAGTCATAGCAACGGATACCTTCAAACACGGAAGTACCGTAATGCAGGGCATGGGACATTACATGAACCTTCGCTTCTCCCCACGGAACCATCTCGCCATTGAACCAAATGTAATCAGCTTTTTTCGTCGTCATTTTAATTCCTTTGCGCTCAGGCGCGGATCTGTTGTGATGATGTTGTACATTGCTGGATATCAACCCGGGCGACGTCGACCAGTTTGCTTAGCTGGCTAAACAGTAATTCGACGGGGCGCGGGCTGGCAACGGTCAATTCAATATTTATATTCTGCGCGTCGGTGGCCGCTTCCATGTTCATTGAGCAAACCTGAAAGCCACGGTGGCGCACCACACGTAATACACGTTCTAACGTTTCCGGGTTGAAGCGGGCCTGCACGGCGACCTGATGTTGCATCATTATAATTTCTCCAGCATTTCTGCATTACTGGCACCTGGCGGTACCAACGGCCAGACATTCTCAAGCTCGTCGATTGAGACATGAAGCAGGTAAGGCCCCTCGCAGGACAGCATGGTGTCGAGTGCCGCTTCAACCTGGTCTTTACGGGTGATGTGCTGGCCGGGAATGCCGAAGGCGCTGGCCAGAACGAGGAAATCGGGGTTATCGGTAAGCGTTGTTTCGCTATAACGTTCGTTGAAGAATAACTGCTGCCACTGGCGAACCATCCCTAAACGCTGATTGTCCAGTAACACGATTTTCAGCGGTAACTGCTTGCGTTTTACGGTGCCGAGCTCCTGAACATTCATCATGAAGGAGCCGTCACCGGAGATACAGATTACCGTATCATTCGGGCGAGCCACCTGCGCCCCAACGGCGGCTGGCAGGCCAAAACCCATTGTGCCCAAGCCGCTGGAGGTGATGAAGTTCTCCGGACGAGTGTAAGTCATGTGCTGAGCGGACCACATCTGGTGCTGACCCACATCGGTGGTGACCACGCTGTTGGCAGGTTTGCGATCTGACAGTTGTTTTAACAATAACGGTGCGTAAATCGCGTCACCCGGATGATCGTAACGCCAGGCGAACTCTGTACGCATGTCGGCATTAAATTGACGCCATTCGTTAATCTCTAAATCCTGTTGCAGTGCGGGCAGCAGCGCATTCAAATCGCCTTGCAGGCTGACGTGAGCCTGACGCAATTTGTTCATTTCGGCCGGGTCGATATCCATATGAATCACTTTTGCATGCGGGGCAAAGGTGTTCAGTTTGCCGGTCACACGATCGTCAAAGCGTGCGCCCACGGCGATGAGCAGATCACACTCCTGCACCGCCAGATTTGCGGCTTTGGTACCGTGCATTCCCAGCATGCCGAGATACCATGGATAGCTATCTTCAACCGCACCAAGGCCTTTCAGTGTGCAGGTTACTGGCATCCGGGTGGCGGAGAGGAACGTACGCAGCGCCGGAACCGCCTGCGCCATGCCGACGCCGCCGCCAACATACAGCATCGGCTTTTTGGACTGGGCCAGCATCTCGTTCGCCTGTGCTACTTCTTCATGCGGAAAAGAGAACTCATCTTCAACAGTGGAGAAATGCGGTTCCAAATCACCGGAGGCTAACTGGATGTCTTTAGGGATATCAACAAGAACCGGGCCAGGACGGCCTGAGTTTGCCACCTGGAAAGCTTCAGCAATGACGCGCGGCAGCTCCTCCAGGGACTGCACCAGAAAACTATGTTTAGTGCAGGCCAGCGACAAACCGAGAACGTCCACTTCCTGGAAGGCATCGGTACCAATGAACGGCGCGGCAACCTGGCCGGTGATAGCAACCACAGGAACGGAATCCAGCAGCGCATCCGCCAGCCCCGTGATCAGGTTGGTTGCGCCCGGACCAGACGTGGCGATACAAACACCGGTTTTCCCCGTGGAGCGTGCATAACCGATAGCCGCCATTGCCGCACCCTGCTCGTGCCGGCACAACAGGTGTTCCACGCCGCCGTCATACAATGCATCGTAAACCGGCATAATTGCGCCACCCGGATACCCAAAGACCGTATCAACCTGCTGTGCCCGCAACGCATGTACTACCCATTGTGCGCCATTCATAGTTAGTTCCCCGCCGCAAATCGGGAGAAACAGAATTTTGTGCTACTACTCATTCTCTGCTCCTCGTTTATGTTTTTAGGTCATAAAAAAACCCCCGGACCTTTCGGTGCGGGGGTCTTAGTTCGTTAAGGCTTGATTTTTAAGCCTTTCCTCGTCCAAGTGCAGCCCCGCACGGTGGGATAATAATCACCACCACGCTAATCACAATCAGGCTAATCACTCGTAGAAGGGCTGTCATTTTCTGTACTTTCTGGCTTCATGTTCGAAGGAATGCCTAAAGAGTTATCACAGATATAAGACATGACACAAGAAATTTTTATGACGCGTTTTTTCTTTAGCAAAACAATCTCAATGAAAAGCTTTGTTTTTTATAAAGAAAAACTTAAATGAAATAATTTCATTTTTTTCAATGGCAAAAGGGCTTGGGGACATCAGCTTGTAACATGCGAGGAGCGTTCCAGAAAAAAATAGATCGTCCGCAATCGTCCAAAAAGTGTGGAAGCCTGCACGCAAACCTTCCTTTTTTCAGGAAGCCAACGTCCATTTACGCCGCATACTTACCTTTCACAAGGAGGTGTTATGACGTTGTCGGTTATTTACACACGCGCAGCGCTGGGGGTTTGTGCACCGTTAATCACTGTTGAGGTGCATATAAGCAACGGTCTTCCCGGCCTGACAATGGTCGGTTTACCGGAAACAACGGTGAAGGAAGCGCGGGACCGTGTACGTAGCGCAATCATCAATAGCGGCTACGAATTTCCCGCGAAAAAGATCACTATCAACCTGGCGCCGGCGGACCTTCCCAAAGAGGGAGGGCGATATGATTTACCTATCGCGATTGCGCTTCTCGCGGCTTCTGAGCAATTGCAGAATATCCAACTTCATCGGTTTGAGTTCGTGGGTGAATTGGCCCTTACAGGGGCGTTACGTGGCGTTCCCGGGGCAATATCAAGTGCCATGGAAGCAATCAAGGCAGGCAGATCCATTATTGTCGCGGCAGAGAACGAGGCCGAAGTGAGCCTTACGGGAACGCAAGATTGTTATATTGCCGAGCATCTACAGGCTGTATGTGCCTTTCTTGAAGGCAAACATGAGTTATCTACCCCCTCACCCCATTTTATCAGCGATAACCAGGATACAGCGCAACACGACCTAAGCGATATCATCGGCCAGGATCAAGGCAAACGCGCGCTGGAGATTACCGCTGCTGGCGGACATAACTTATTGTTGATCGGTCCACCGGGGACAGGTAAAACCATGCTCGCCAGCAGGCTTGGTGCATTGTTGCCGCCCCTGAGCAACCAGGAGGCATTAGAAAGCGCGGCAATTCTGAGTCTGGTAAATACCTCCGGATTGATACGTCAATGGCGACAGAGACCTTTTCGCGCACCGCATCATAGCGCCTCACTTACGGCCATGGTCGGCGGTGGCGCAATACCGGGGCCAGGAGAAATCTCACTGGCCCATAACGGCGTGTTGTTTCTTGATGAACTTCCCGAATTTGAGCGTCGAGTGCTGGACGCGTTGCGTGAACCCATCGAGTCAGGACAGATTCATATTTCCCGTACGCGGGCAAAAGTAACTTATCCTGCCCGTTTTCAACTTATTGCCGCCATGAATCCCAGCCCGACAGGGCATTATCAAGGGAACCACAACCGCAGCACGCCGGAGCAGACACTGCGCTACCTTGGACGCTTATCCGGGCCATTTCTTGACCGCTTCGATCTATCGCTTGAGATCCCGCTTCTGCCACCCGGTATGCTGAGCCATAGCCAACATGACAGCGAAAAGAGTAGCGTCGTTCGTACACGGGTTATCGCTGCACATGAACGACAGTACCAACGGCAAGGGAAGCTCAATGCGTTACTGGAAAATAGCGAGATGAGGGATTTTTGCGTGCTCACGCAAGCGGATGGACAGTGGCTGGAAGAAACACTGGTTCGGCTTGGCCTTTCGGTACGAGCCTGGCAACGTTTATTGAAAGTAGGAAGAACCATCGCCGATCTGGAAGGCGCAGAAAGTATTCAGCGCGAGCATCTACAGGAAGCGCTCAGCTATCGTGCCATCGACAGGCTGCTCATCCATTTGCAGAAAATGTTGGGATAAAAAAAGGGGCCGTAGCCCCTGTTTTTTAATCGTCAGATTCCGTGTAGTCCTCATTCCCTTCCATCTGCGGTTTGCCACCGGACAGGGTATGAAAACGCTTTGGACGCTTAATGCGTGACATATACTTAGACCAGACGCGTTCTGCTTCGGTATCTGGTTCGCGCTCGCCGCGACATACAGCGACGAAACGGATTTCTTCTTCGGTGGTCGGTTCACGCTTCCCGAGATCCAGCTCGTTGAAAGCATAACCGTGACGCTCAAGCAGTTGAGCTTCTTTGATGGTGAAATCACCATGACGGGAAAACCCGCGCGGATAATGTTTGTTATCAAAAAAACGATTAGTCGTCGTAAAGCTTTCCGCCATCCTGCACGCTCCTAATTCTTTGGCCGAGCTATTTATGGCGCGGAGTATTAGTTACGCTTGACAGAGTGTAAAACAAAACATTTAAATCATTACGACAAATAATTTTGCGGAGAAACCTGTGGATACGGAATTGCTAAAAACTTTCCTGGAAGTCAGCCGAACTCGCCACTTTGGGCGCGCAGCTGAAGCACTCTATTTAACCCAGTCAGCGGTGAGCTTTCGTATTCGTCAGTTAGAAAACCAGCTTGGTGTGAACCTTTTCACTCGCCATCGCAACAATATCCGTCTGACAGCGGCCGGAGAAAAACTCCTCCCCTATGCCGAAACGCTGATGAATACCTGGCAGGCGGCACGCAAAGAAGTTGCTCATACATCGCGACACAATCAATTTTCTATCGGTGCAAGTGCATCGCTATGGGAATGCATGCTTAGCGACTGGCTTGGGAGGCTGTATCAGCTCGAGGAAAGTTTGCAATTTGAAGCACGAATTGCACAGCGACAATCGCTGGTCAAACAGTTACATGAGCGTCAGCTTGATCTGCTGATCACAACAGAAACGCCCAAAATGGACGAATTTAGCAGCCAGTTGTTAGGTCACTTTACGCTTGGCCTCTATTGCTCGAAGCCCGAAAAAACGAAGTCACAGCTAAATTATTTACGCCTGGAATGGGGGCCGGATTTCCAGCAACATGAGTCCGAATTAATCGGCAGCGACGATGTACCAACACTAACCACCAGTTCTGCTGAGGTCGCTCATCAGCAACTGACACTATTAAATGGATGTGCGTGGTTACCCGTATCCTGGGCGCAGCAAAGGAATGGCCTGCATGTTGTGGCTGATAGCACGACGCTATCCCGACCGCTTTACGCTATCTGGTTACAGAATAGCGATAAGCAAAACCAGATCCGCGAGCTATTGAAAATACAAGTAATGGAGTAACGTCAACGCATCCGCTATGGGTGCGTTTCAATTGCTTTATCAGAAAAAAAGCAAAAAAATCCTTTGCCTAAGCAAAGGATTTTTTCTTTTTCTGGCAGGGGCGGAGAGACTCGAACTCCCAACACCCGGTTTTGGAGACCGGTGCTCTACCAATTGAACTACGCCCCTAAATAGGGTGGCGGAACGGACGGGACTCGAACCCGCGACCCCCTGCGTGACAGGCAGGTATTCTAACCGACTGAACTACCGCTCCACCGAATACTTCTGTAACCACCGGATTAATGCACCGGTTTACTTCTTAATTTGATGCCTGGCAGTTCCCTACTCTCACATGGGGAGACCCCACACTACCATCGGCGCTACGGCGTTTCACTTCTGAGTTCGGCATGGGGTCAGGTGGGGCCACCGCGCTAAAGCCGCCAGGCAAATTCTTTGTGCTCAGTACGCAATCTTTTATTGCGTACTCAACTCTGAATCCAAGCTGAATATTGTGTCTTCTCAATCCGCCAAAACATCTTCGGCGTTGTAAGGTTAAGCCTCACGGTTCATTAGTACCGGTTAGCTCAACGCATCGCTGCGCTTACACACCCGGCC